>FLOH01001006.1_pt1 | contig 47652 bp, 43 predicted proteins | sample 756751 | NCBI WGS metagenome assembly FLOH01 (sample SAMEA4026879, study PRJEB14308) | marine metagenome | biome: coastal water; material: water | depth 74 m | reverse complement strand
CATTCAGAACGCCGCTAATTCGTCAAAATCAGAGGCGTCGGGCGATTGGAGAAAATAACGCTTAAGACAAAGGGTATGATTTTGTATAATCGTACCGGTTGTAAAGATCATATGGGAAATGTCAGGTTAATCAATTAGTCTATTTGTATGGGGGGACTTAATGTGTGGCTTGGCGGACAGTATTTATTGGCCTATACAGTTCGTATCAAAAATTTTAACTTTTTAAATAACCCATGAAATAAACAGGAGGATACTTTTATGTCGGACTACAAAATCAAGCAGCTACAGAAACGAGTAAGCAACGGAGGCCTGAGTCGCCGTGAGTTCATGCAGGCAGCGACAATGCTGGGGTTTGCAGCAACGGCGTCTTCACTTTATTCAACGGCAGCATATGCCACGCCTAAAAAAGGCGGGGTGTACCGCGTCGGGCTGGGTTCGGCCAACACCGGTGACAATATGGACAGCGGCACCAACAGTGACGTCTACATGATCAATATGGCACAGGGTGCCGTTCGCAACTGCGTGGTTGAAGTGAATGCCCACGGTAAGGCGGTTCCTGAACTGGCTGAAAGCCTTGAGCCTTCTGCAGATGCGGCGACCTGGGTGGTCAAGCTGCGCCAGGGCGTTGAATTCCACAGCGGCAAGACCATGGATGCGGATGACATTATTGCATCCCTGGAGCATCACCGTGGTGAGAAAGCGGAATCTGCAGCCAAATCGGTTGCGGAATCCATGGGAAAGATCAAGAAGGACGGGCCAAACACCCTGATCTTCGAACTTGATGGCGGCAATGCTGATTTTCCATTCTTGCTGAGCGACTACCACATCACGATTGGCCCCGCCGACAAGGAAGGGAAAGTTGACTGGCTTTCCGGAGATGGCACCGGGCCTTACAGCATCAAGGAATTTGAACCGGGGGTTCGTTCTCACCTGATTCGTAACCCGAATTATTTCAAGTCGGATGAGGGTAACTTTGACGAAGTTCAGATTACCGCTATCAATGACGATGCGGCGCGCATGAACGCCATGGCCACGGGACAGGTTGATGCCATTGCACGCTGTGATTTGAAGACCGTTGATTTGCTGGCGAAGAAGCCCGGCATCAAGGTTCTGCAAACGGCAGGCACCAAGCACTACACCTTCCCGATGGATGTGCGGCAAGCGCCATTCAATGACAACAATGTGCGGATGGCATTGAAGCTCGGCATGGATCGCGAAATGTTTGTTAAAACCGTGTTGCGTGGCTACGGATCACTCGGGAATGACCATCCGATCAGTTCGTCGCAAGACTACTTTGCCTCAGATTTGCCGCAACGTGCGTATGATCCCGAAAAGGCCAAGTGGCACCTCAAGCAGGCAGGTCTTAGCAGCCTTGATGTGGAGTTGTCCTCCTCTGACGGGGCTTTCCCGGGGGCCGTTGATGCCGCCCAGATTTACGCCGAAACGCTCAAGCCGGTCGGGGTGAACCTGACGGTCAAACGTGCGTCGCCGGATGGCTATTGGTCTAATACATGGATGAAAGTGCCGTGGAGTGCCAGCTACTGGAGTGGCCGTCCCACTGCGGACTGGATGTTCACCATCGGCTACGCCGCAGGCGGAAACTGGACCGAAACCTTCTGGAACAATGCCCGCTTTGAAGAACTGTTGGTTGCCGGGCGCGCCGAGCTCGACGAAGCCAAGCGGAGCGCTATCTATATGGAAATGCAGAGCATTTGCAGCGAGGAAGGCGGTGCTGTAATTCCGTGTTTCGCTAATAATGTTGACGCGGTGTCCGACAAGCTGGGCATGCCCGATAAACTGGGCGGCAACTATGAACTGGATGGCGCGCGCAGTATTGCTCGTTGGTGGTTCATCTAGGTCGATGAGGTTCCTGATTTTTCGGAACCGTTGATGACAAGATGGTCAGGTTCGGTATAACCTGACCACCTCTTTTTTTCTGCTGCGCAACGGCCCATTCGATATGAACAACACGCTCTTTCAGATTGTTGCCGAACGCCTTGTGATGGGTGTTTTTACCCTATTCGGGGTATCCATTCTGATCACGCTGGGTGTTGAGGCGTTGTCTGGTGACGTCTGTTCCGCCATCCTCGGTCAGGCGGCGGAGCTGTCAACGGTCACGGCCTGCCAGAAACAGCTTGGTCTCGATCAACCGATACATGTCCGGTACGTGAACTGGCTGTTCAACGTCCTGCAGGGTGATTTCGGGGTGTCACTGGCAAGTCGCCGTGATGTTCTGGAGCAGCTCGATATGCGGTTGGGCAATACACTCTACCTGGCAGCCCTAACCGCCATGTTTGCCGTGCCGATCGGAATACTCCTCGGCGTTCTCGCGGCGCTGTATCGTAACAGTCTGATCGATCATTTGATTTCAACCACCACGCTGACAACCATTTCGTCGCCTGAATTCTTTGTCGGCTACATTCTGATGGCATTCTTCGCGGTTCACCTCAACTGGCTGCCGGCGGTCTCAAATATCGATGATACGATGGGGCTCTGGGAGCGGTTGCGGGTGTCGGCACTGCCGGTAACGACGCTGGCGATGGTGACAGTCGCGCACATGATGCGCATGACAAGGGCCTCGATCGTCAACCTGCTTGCCAGCCCATACATTGAAATGGCTAAGCTAAAGGGATTGAAGCCCAGTCGGATCATCATCAAGCACGCATTGCCTAATGCCTGGTCACCAATCATTCAGGTCGTGGTGCTCAATCTTGCCTATATGGTCGTCGGCGTCGTCGTTATTGAAGTGGTGTTCGTATATCCCGGATTGGGGGCGCTGATTGTTGATGCGGTGTTGAACCGGGATATGCCGGTCATTCAGGGCACGGCGATGGTGTTTGCAGCCGTGTACGTCCTGTTGTTCATGCTGGCTGATATTTTGTCGATGTTGGCCAATCCGCGCTTGCGACACAGGAGGTGAGCGAAGATGTTTATCGTCACCGTCTGGAAGGATTTGAACGCAAGCGCCCGCCTCGGCCTGCTGATTGTCTTGTTTTTCACATTTTGCGCCCTGTTCGCGCCGTGGCTGGCGCCGTATGGCGAGAGTGAAATTGTCGGCGATGTGTGGGAGCCGATCGGTGGTAAATATATTTTAGGCACCGACCAGATCGGCCGCGATATTCTGACACTCCTGATTTATGGCGCCCGTAATACAATGTCATTGGCGATGATTTCCACTACCGTTTCGTTTACCATAGGCGCCATTCTCGGGTTTATCGCCGCCACTATGGGCGGCGCCGTCGATAAAGTGTTGAGCCGGCTGGTGGACGTGGTTATTTCGATTCCGACATTGATCGCATCATTGATTGTTTTGTCTGCGGTGGGAACGGCCACACATTCACTGGTGTTGGTCGTCGGCATTATTTACTCAATGCCTGTGTTCCGGATTGCGCGCGCCGTGGCAATGGATATTGAGGTAATGGATTATGTCGAGGCCGCCAGGGTTCGCGGCGAAGGTGTGTGGTGGATCATGCGCAAGGAGATACTCCCTAATGCATTGACGCCCCTAGCGGCCGAATTCGGCCTGCGGTTTTGTTTTGTGTTCCTGTTAATTGCCAGCCTGAGCTTCCTCGGCCTTGGTCTGCAGCCGCCACTGGCCGATTGGGGCGCAATGGTGCGCGGCAACGCCAACGGCATTGCGTGGGGGTATTACCACCCGTTGCTGCCCGCGGCGTGCATTGCCATGTTGACGATCGGCATCAACCTGCTGATCGACCGCTGGGTGCACAAGGCCAGCGGCCTGCGCGACGATCATTAGGAAATATAAAGACGATGGATGATAGGCTGCTGGACATAAAAGACCTGGTGATCGAGGCGGATATCCACGGCAAGTGGGCCCCCATCATCAATGGTCTGTCGATGTCGCTGAAGCGCGGAGAAATCATCGGTCTGATCGGGGAGTCCGGCGCCGGAAAATCAACCTTCGGGTTGGCCGCGATGGCGTACACCAAGCCCGGGTGCCGCATCGTATCGGGCTCGATCAGGCTCAATGGGGCGGAATTGGTCGGCATGCCTGATGCCGAACTTCGCAAGATACGCGGCAACAATGTGGCCTATGTCGCGCAGAGTGCCGCAGCCTCGTTCAATCCGGCGCACACACTGAGCGAGCAGTTTACCGAATCGCCGGTGCAACATGGCAAGATGAGCATGTCGGAAGCGCGCAAGCTCAGTGTCGAACTGTTCCGGCAACTGGATTTGCCCGATCCCGAACACATTGGCGAGCGCTACCCGCACCAGGTATCGGGCGGACAGTTGCAGCGCGCGATGACGGCCATGGCGCTGGGTTCCGATCCGGACATCATTATTTTTGACGAACCGACGACGGCGCTCGATGTCACCACGCAAATCGAAGTCCTCGGCGCGATCAAGGAGGCAGTAAAAGCCCGTAATGTTGCCGCCATTTATATCAGTCACGACCTCGCTGTTGTCGCGCAAATGGCGGACACCATCATGGTGCTGCGTTATGGCAATCTGGTTGAGGAGGGTGATGCCCGGTCCATGTTGGCGAACCCGAGGGAGGATTACACCCGGCGGTTGCTCAATGTCCGTTCCCTGCGCGATACCCGGACAGATCATGATGACGAAAACATTCAGCTGAGGATAGAGAATGTTACTGCCCGTTATTCGAGAGCGCCCGTTGATGTGCTCTCGGACATCAACATCAACATCGTCAAGGGTAAAACGGTTGCCCTTGTGGGTGAATCGGGCAGCGGCAAGAGCACATTGGCCCGTGTTATCACCGGCCTTTTGCCACCTTCCCGGGGCAGGGTGGTGTTCCAGGGCCGTGAACTGGCACCTGCCCTCAAAATGAGATCAAAAAAGGATCTGCAATCGATTCAGATTATTTTCCAGATGGCCGATGTGGCCATGAACCCGCGCCAGAAAATAAAGGAAATCATTGGCCGGCCGCTGGAATTCTACCTCGGTATGAAGGGCAGGAAACGCGACGAACGAGTGCTCGAATTGTTGCGCCAGATTGAAATTCCTGAAGCCTACGCCGAGCGTTACCCGGCGCAGTTATCGGGCGGTGAAAAACAGCGTATTTGTATAGCCCGTGCATTGGCCGCTGGGCCGGATCTTATTATTTGTGATGAGGTTACTTCAGCGCTCGACCAACTGGTTGCCGAAGGCATTCTCGACCTGCTGCTCAACCTTCAAAAGGACCTCAATGTCTCATACCTGTTCATCACGCACGATCTTGCCACGGTAAAGTCGATCGCCGATGAAATTGTTGTGATGTATCAGGGCAAAGTTGTCGAACAGGGGCCGAAGGCGAAAATTCTTGCGCCGCCTCATGCGCCTTACACCGAATTATTGCTTTCATCGGTGCCGGAAATGAACCCTGACTGGCTGGACGATCTTGTTGATCGCCGCAAGCGGGGTGAGGCAATAACGGCCCAGGGCGTTGCCTCTCAATTCAACCCGGACTGATTGTCGTCAGGTCGGAAAACGGTTTCGCTGGTGATATGGATGAGCACTTTTGCCGAGATAGATTTTGAAACTGCAGACCACAGCGGGACAGTTCAGGTTCACGCAGACTTTCAAAAATATTATTACTCCCATCTGGTTGGCGGTAATCGCGACATTCGTGAAAAGTATAATGCCATCGTTTACTATGACGATTGCGTAGATTTTTACGAGCATTGGGACCAGAATTGCTTTGATCCGGATTATGATGTCCTGCCGTTGGAATTCTTCCGCCCTATGGTCACGGAAGTATTTAGTCGCCCGGCATTTGATCCCGACGTGATTCGCCTAGGCGTACGTAAACCTCTGATAAATGACACTCCCGCGAAACAACGCATCAAGGCTGCATAACATGTTTGAACAACTGAATGCCGAACTGGCTGCAGTATCCGGGCCCGTTAACACCGCCGCCACACTACCTCCCGCCTGCTACGCGGACGCAAATGTTGCGGAGTTGGAGCGCGATGCCGTTTTCCGCACAGCTTGGATCGGGCTCGGACGATCAGATCAGTGGAAGACAGCAGGAGATTACAGCGCCGTCACAATAGCAGGAATTCCTACCATCGTCATCCGTGACAAGGCTGGTGACTTACAGGCTTTTGCCAATTCATGCCGCCATCGTGGCTCACTTATGTTGGAAGGCAGCGGAAACTCCCAGGCCATCAGTTGTCCGTTCCACCGCTGGACATACAGTCTTGATGGTGCCCTACGCGGTGCCCCTGATATGCCGGACGAATCCGTGTTTAAAAAATGTGACCACGGCTTGATCCCGTTCCGGATCGCCGAACGGGATGGTTTTGTCTTCATTTGCTATAACAATACAACAGAAGACATTGATGCCTGGCTCGGCGATTTTTCCAAAGTACATGCTCCTTGGAAATTGGACAAGCTGGTCACCACCCATCGTCTGGAACTTGAAGTGAATTGCAATTGGAAGGGCTTCTTGGAAGTATTTAACGAATACTATCACCTGCCATACGTCCATCCGACCACGGTAGACGGTGTTTACGACCGACCGGACCCGGCAGAGAAAGTCAGCGGCAGGTATGCCACACAGTTCAGTACCACAGATGGTACCGGAGGCCTGCTGGAGGGCAGCCAGCAATATGCTCTGCCTCCCATGACATGGCTCGACGGCCGCAATCGAGACGGCACTCGTTACACATGGCTTTTCCCCAATATGACATTCGCCGCCAGCACCGAAGCGATCTGGGTTTATGAGGCGACACCACTGGAGACCGGCAAATGCCGAGTGATTATGACAGTGTGCTTCCCGCCCGAGACAATCGAACATGAAGACTTCGAAAATCGTGCGAAGTTATACTACGATCGCATGGACGCAGCCTTGGGCGAAGATATCCCCGTCCTTCTTAGGTATCATCAGGGGCTAGCATCTCCTTTTGCCATTCAAGGGCGCTATTGCGCGGAGTTGGAGCCCAACGTGGCGAGCTTTGCCATGTGGTATGCGGACAGTTTGAAAAAGAAGCTCTGACACTGCCAACCGAGTCCCCAAAATTAGCCGCCGAATTTTTCAGAATTAATGCTGTGGCTCCAGAATGGTCACTCTCCCATGGCAACGTCTCATTTAAGGCGGCAGTCTCGCTGGCTTCATCAATTTTCTCTCTTAATTTCACCACTCCGGGAGTCTCACCTAAAAAGACTGTAGATCAGGCTGTTTACGTCCCAGTGTACAATGGTCAACAGGCAAATTTAGCATATAGGGTGGAGGGATTCGCTTAACCGTGGCCGTAAAGGGGAAAATTGGGATCGAACCACAAAATATAAAAAATCCTGCCGACCCGATAGCCAATTACCTTTTTCGTTTGAATGAACCTCGCGATCAAACTCCTCCTCTCTCAGAGCACGGTTAAGATGCTCAGACAGTCGGTCTGAAATCGTACAAACTTCATTTTACCGACAATATCTTAAAATATCACCCAGAGTGGCATCGCTCCATAAAGCTACGAGCCTGTCGCTCACCTCATTAGCCAGTCCTTGCGGCGGATCGAAGCTGTGGCCGCGCGGGTTCTCGGGGTGAAGGACGTGGTCCGCGTCAGTCGTGAGGAGGTCGAAGCCTCGATTATCGACGGCGCGAAACAACCGATCCAGAGGCCAAGCCGAAAACAGCGGTGCTGATATTTCGGCAAGAAGAAACGCCACACGATCAAAACCTGAATCGTTATCACAAAGAATAACCGGATCGTCAGAATCTCCAAACCTGCGGCCGAACGGGTTCATGATCTTGATGCCCGTAGGCGCGAGTAGGTGTTCTTGTCCTATCGTGCGAACGCCGAAGGCGCGCTTCGTATCTTCAAGTCTGGCAATCGATCCGGCACGGTTCATGGTGCTGCCGCAAACGGGACACCGGCCCTTGATGATCGTGGTCTTTTCATTCCTGGGTACGATGGTGACGGAGTCCGGTTGCGGACGACGTGGCGCGCGGCAACCGAAGCAGAATATTTCGTCTGGCTGGCATGTCTGGCGGCGGCGCTTTTGGCGATCCTTGAGCCAAGTCTTCAGGTCATCACCGGGGATCAGAAAGGGCCTACTGTCCATGAGACACGGTAGGCTAACCCGTCTGGGGTGTTTGCAATCTGAATAATGTGGTTCAAAAAAAGTTCCCAGTTGTATTTGGGTGGTCTGCCACGACTAGGTTGAAAATGACTTTCTGTAATTTGAGATGGTTTTATTACGCGCAACGTCGAGGTTTCTTCCTCCTCTTTTTTAAGGTTTTCAGGCCATTGGGTTATGATTTCCTCTTCAATTGCCAGCACATCGACAAATGCCACTTTTCCTTCAAAGATAATATCTGATTGATGGAATGTGTCTGTTAGGTCTTCCAACCCTTGCCAATGAGCCATGAGTTCCTTTGGTATGATAGAATACTCTTTTTCAGTGTTTCGAGGGCTAAAGTCATAAACCTCTTCGTCATGGCTGATAGGGCACTTCCTACCTAATAATCTGATTTTGCCCTGTGATGCGGCCTCCACCAGAATCTCTTCTGCAAACTCCACTCTCCCAATTTGTTGCATATCTTCATCGCTCGTATCGGACATGATCTGAAATAAGGGAACTGGCCCTATACTTTTTTCATTCCATTCACGATAGGCTACCCAGTTCACAGCTTCCCAGAACCAAACAATCCGAGTAAGAAATGGCACCGCTTCATTATCACAATCTTGCATTAATCTATCCCCCCCGCTTCCCAAATTCCAAAACCTCGGCTTCGGCCCCACCGTTCATTGCCGCTGCAATGCTTCCGGCAATCCGGTCTGCCGCTGCCTTGGCGGGATCGTTGGCAATGTGGGCATAACGCGCGGTGGTCTTTGGGTTTGAGTGCCCCAAGAGCTTGCCAACAATTTGCAATCCCATACCAGCTCCAGCGCCTACACTGGCGAAGGAATGGCGCAAGTCGTGAAGGCGAACGTCTTCCAGATTGGCTTGCTTGCGGATACGCGCCCATGCTTTGGGTAAGCCCATATAGTGGCCTTTGCCTCGCATGGCGGGGAATACGAAATCAGAACCAGCTTGTTTCGACAGGTTTGCCAGTATCTGCAAGGCGGGTGCGCCCAGCATGACAATCTTTTGCCCGGTCTTGGAATCGTCCAGTCGTAAACAGCCCGTATTAAAATCTATTTCTTTCCACTTTAAAGAAAGAACTTCTGACTTCCTGCACCCGGTCAGGATCAATAGGCGCAAGGCGGCAAGAGTATTTCCGCTTTCTGCCGCTTTCGATGTTTCGCCAATGCGATTTCGCAATGCGGTCCTTTCCTTGGTTGTCTTCATTTCTGGACGTTGGCCTTCTAACCTAGCCAGTTCCTCACCAGCGTCTTCAATTTTGTTCAGAAGCTCGCCCAAGGTCGATAACTCTGCCGTGGTCAGAAAACGTTCGCTCTTGCGTTCAGGGTAATGCTTGATACCACGCGCCGGGTTGTCGGTGCGTATGCCCTCGGCTACGGCAAAGCTAAGAACACTGGAAAGCAATGCCGTCGTGCGGTTTGCTGTTCCCTTGCCACCCGTTACCCGAGCACGTCCGTGGGCTTTGGTCTTTTCGTCGATTGCAGTTTTCCCGCTGGCAACATCGGACATAAACCGCTTGATATCGTTTGGCACCAGGTCTTTGACTTTCTTCCGCCCCATCAATGGTTTTATGTGGCGAAGAATGCGACCTTTGTCCGTCGCAAGGGTAGAGGGTTTTTTGGTGGCGCACCCTTCCAGCAAATACACATCACAAAGTTCTGTCACCGTAATAGCGGCTCGCTCTGCCATTTTCTGGTTCTGGGGGTCTTTACCATTGGCTACGTTGCCAAGGATGCCCTGTGCGACCTTACGGGCCTTGTCTGGCGTAAAGGTGCCATGCTTGCCCACAGTGTAGCGTCGGGTCGGACTTCCCCGTCCACCTGTGCGATATTGGGCTATGTAAATCTTGTTCCCTGCCGGGGTGACTTTCAGGCCAAAGCCTTTCAGTTCCGTGTCCCACATAAACCAGACACGTTCGCCCGGCTTGGCATTATCAACAGTGCTCTTGGTTATCTTCTTTTGCATGACAACTCCTGCATTTGTGATTGCTAGCAATCATATAGCAATCACCATCAGGCATACAACAGGAAACACACGGAAAGATCATGAAATGAAAGTGTTGAATTTCAGCGTATTATGGCTATTTAAAGCACTGCCGGAAAGATTAACCCTTGCATTGACATTGCAGGGGTCACTGGTTCAATCCCAGTCGTTCCCACCATGAAGCCTCAAGGTCTAAAGCCTTGGGGCTTCTTTCTTTTTCTGGGTTAGGTTTTGTAAGGCTTAACATTCATATTGGATGCAAAATCGGAGCCTTTGAACACTACTATTGCTTCAAGCGTAATGTTGATGATGGTATCAGAAATGGCAAAAAGGTTGGCAAATACAAGGGCAGACAGGCGGCCATCAATTCTGCCAGTATGGTTAAACTGAAATCAGCGGGTATTAGTGCCACCGAGATCACCAATCAACTAGGCAACTCTATATCCAGCGTGTATCGTTTGTTGGTAGCATGACGGCCACTTGAAGCCTGTATTTGTTCATCTTAATTGGAACGAAACACGAAACGAAACTATCCATTACTCTTGTTTAATTTTGGTCGACCCCAATAAATAGCCTTTAGTGAATGTCATTCCATACTTCGACAATGCAAGGATAAAGACAATTGAAAGAAAACTTTGAATTGGTGGGAGAAGTTGATGTTGCGGCGTTCAAAAACATGCTCGCCATGGTTACACCTAAAGTTTGGGATGAATATGATTTTAGGCAAAAGAAATTCAGTATGCACAAGCATACCAAGACTATACCTCTGATACTCGACCCGGATCCAAATGCTCGCAATCCCAAAACATGGAAACACCAATCATTGGTAAAAGCCAAATTGGAGGAAATATCAGAGTTGCTGCGATTGAGGTTTGGTGACGGGCTCATCCAGCGGGCAATATTGGTTAAACTGCCAGCAAATACGGATATACCGCCGCATGTTGACAAAGGCCCAATCCTAACACCATGCATGCGATGCCATCTCCCCATTGTAACCAATCCAAACGTTTTCTTCACGGTAGGTGATGAAGTGAAATCCTTACCAGAAGGGCAAGTGTGGCAAATCAATAACTCCAAAAAACGCCATTCCGTTTTAAACAATAGTGCACAAGACAGAATTCATCTGATTGTCGATTGGCGTTTAGACAACACCCATTGACATTGCAGGGGTCACTGGTTCAATCCCAGTCGTTCCCACCATCAAAGGCCTGAGGGAAACCTCAGGCCTTTGTCATTTCCGGCTGTTTCAAAACAAAACCCGAAATGCCGGGATTGAGGCTCTTTCATTCGCGCTTAAAGTGCTTGGCGTTGCGATCACGGCTCCTGTAGATCACCCCGTTTTATGACGCTCATGAACTTGTCGACGGTTTTACCGTCATCAGCCAGTGGCAGCCTGATATTCACAAGTGGAACATAGGAGCGATGTTTCTCCCAGAAGATCATGCCACTCGAACGACCGATCGCCGGGCCATTCACCAGTTCCCCGAACAGCCTGAAATCGTGCTGGCTATACCCGCCTTCCAGTACGCCGAAGGAGGCTTCCTGACTGCGGATACTTTTATTCGTGAGGTCGGTGCCCAACAGATCAGTCAAGTTGGTGCCCCACAGGCGGTAATGGGCATCAATGCCGATGCCGTCTTCCCCATGGGTGAATTCGAGGTCCATCACCGTGACCCAGCCCCACCAGTCCTCGAGGTCCTCGAGCTCAAAATCACGCCATGCAGGCAACTGGCCATCACGGCGTTTTTCGTTCCATGTGTCGACAATTCCCTCGAACTGCCCGAATTCCGCAATCGGTGTATCCAGACTATAAGTGGAATACGTCCAGTCGTTTGCCGTTTTCCAAGATGATAAAGTCGTCATTACCCCTCCCCTGGGAATGGTCGCGCTTTCTTGTTTCCGCCGCCTTATTCTTTCGGCGCAGGCCAGCCTTCGTCGATAATCTCCGTTATTTCGCGACGCTCCCGTTCCCGTCTTTCCTTCTCGCGGCGGTCCTGTATGGCGCGCCGCTCGGCAGCGCGGCGGTCGATCCCTTCCCAATCCAGCACCGGCCCCTGCCGACGGTCCGAGTCAACCCGGCGGGTATCGTCCCGGCGTTCCTCATCACGGCGTTCCATAACCCGGCGCTGGTCGGCCATCCCGCTTTTCGGCTGTTCATCGTTTTTGTTATCCTGCTCAGACACTCTCGAACCTTTCTTCAATCATCATAAAAAAAAGAATACCCCTATATGCACAGCCTTGCATGTAAAAATAATCAACGCTGCTTTCTCATCACCATCCGTTCACGGTAAGCGACGAAGATACCGCTGCCGGCGATGATGGCGCACCCGATCCATGTGGTCATGGCGGGAACCTCCGCCCAGAATAAGTAACCGATCAGAGCCGCGATCACCATGGCAATATAGTCGAAAGGTGCGAGCAGCGAGGCTTCTGCGAAACGATAAGACGCCGTCAGCAGGTACTGCTGTGGCCCGGCCAACACCCCTAACAAAATCAGCAGAAGAAGATCATTGGCATCAGGGGTAATCCATCCGGCAATCAACACCCATGATCCGAAGAACAACGCGCCGGTCGTGTTGTAGTAAATCGCTATGGTAGACGTTCGTTCCGTGGGCGCCATGCGGCGCAGGAACACGGAGACCACGGCGCCAAATATTGCCGAGCCAACGCCCGCCATATAGCCCAGACTCCAGTCAAGGCCGCCAGCGAAAATACCGGGCTGTGCGATCATCAGGACTCCGATAAATCCCGTGCCAACGGCTACCCAGCGCCGATATCCGATTATTTCTCCCAGTATGGGAACGGATAAAATCACGATAAAAATCGGCGCGGCGTAAGCCAGCGCCGTAGCATCGGCAAGAGGAATGGTTGATATGGCATAGAAAAAAAGCGACAGCGCGGTAATCCCGGAAAAGACCCGCACGGCATGATCGCCCAGTCGTCGGGTCCGCAAGGCATCATATCCGCCATGCCGGGGCAGCATGACCAGAAACGGGATAACGGCTAAACCAAACCGGAATAAAAGAATTTGCGCGATGCTGTAATGGGCAGAGAGAGCTTTCACCAAGCCCCCGATCCCTGCCATTGCAACCAGGCATGCGATCAACAGCAGAATTCCCAACATAGGCCGGTCGCCCAGCCGACTGGCGGCACCATCTGATTTCATGAATGATCAACCTCGCCGACCGGAATGCCTGTTACCACATGTCCGGCACCATCCGCCGGATGGATCACGAGAACAGTTGAAGGATACCTTGCTCCGATTCACTGGCAAATGAAAGCGAGTGGGTGCCGAGCGCCTGTCTTGTCTGTAATGCCATGGAATTTGCGCCTTCCTCATCCAGATCAGCAAGCACCAGCTTTCCTGAACCTTCCTCCAGTGTATTAACGTAGGCTTCAGTGAACTTCAGCCGCGACGCCAACAAGGATATGTTTGAACCAAGGATTTCTGCATTTGACCGTAAATTGAGAATATCGTCGTCCAGGGATTCGATAATACCATCTATGACAACATTCGCCCCGACGGCAACGGTAATTCCATCGGACAGGAATGCGCTTTGCAACAGAGATACCTGCGATGCCACGGATGCCTGTGAAACAACGGATCCAAGAGAGCCTACAGAAGAAACCGAAGAAACCGATGCCCTGGAACCGACAAGACCTTTGGAAGCAATGAAGGCGACGGAAGGATAGGAGGCAACGGAATGTTGGCTGGCGAAAAATGCCTGGGATGCAACAGAGGGTTGCGTGCCCAATTCAACCTGCGAAGCAACAGACGTCTGTGAAGAGATGGATGCTCGCGACGCCATGGAAGCAACGGAAGCTCTTGAGGGTGCTGTTGTTCCAGAGATAACCGTCGGCAGTGCTGGCAACGATGCACGGCCGGAAAAAGATGTAACGGCACCTTGCGAAGCTTGGGAGGCGACGGAGTCCTGTATGCGGATAGCTTCCTGATAGAAAACCTCGGACTGCGATCCCAATGTCGACAGAAATTCAATGCCAGGCTGGCTTCCGACAGAAGGTTGGTAGGAAACACTGGACTGACCGCTATAGGAAAGTTGCGATCCGACAGAGGCAATCGCGGCACGCGACGTTGCCGTTGTTCCCGACCCCACCGAGCCGATGGACGCCAGTGACGCCCGGAATGAAACAGCACTTTGTGCCGTAACGGCTAATTGTGACGAGACACCAAGTTGGGAGGCCACGGAAGACTGGGATGCGGCTGAGGCTCTTGATGCGAAGCTGGCTTGCGATGCCTGAGAGGTCTGTGATCCGACAAATAACTGTGATGCAAGGGAAGCCGCTGTTCCATCTGCAAGCCTTGATGCAACGGACGCCTGTGACGCGACGGATACCTGTGATTCAACAGATGCCTGCGATACACGCGAAAAGCGGAACCCACGCGATGCCTGGGATGCGACAGATAGCTGCGATGCCACAGCAGTCTGTGCGGGGATCGCCGACTGTGCCGCGACAGACGGAACCGACGCAATGGCAGCGCGACTACCCCCAGCACCCTTCGATGCAACAGAGCCAACAGAGCCAACAAATGCCTGCGCCACCTGGGCGCCGATGGCACTTTGAAATGAAACGCCCAGTTGTGATGCCACAGAGCCCTGTGATGCTGAGGAGCCATATGACACACGGGCATCTTGATGCTGAATCGCCGACTGTGTCGTGACAGACCCCTGGGATGCGACGTCCGTCAATTTTCCGATATCCAACCCGACGGCATCAGAACGAAGATCAACAGAACGAACCGTCACCGCGCTTCCCTGTACATTGGAAAACTCAACCACGAAGGTTTGTCCACTTCCATTGACCAGGTTGAGACCCTGATATGAGGTATCATCCGCCACCTGATTGATCTGGTGTCGAAGATCGTTGAAGTTCGTGAGAAGTTGATTGAACTGACCTCCCGTTGCCGTTTTCAGCGTCTGGGCAATGCCCTTCATCTGCCTGACGATGGAATCAATCGCTTGAATCCCGTCATTGGCAGCTGTCAGCGAACTGACTGCCTGATCGATATATGATTTTCGTTCAGAAAAATCCTGCGCCCGGTCGCTAAGCGTCTTGCTCTGGAAGAAAGCTACCGCGTCGTCAATGGCGCTGGAAACTTTCAAACCGGTCGCAAGACGGCTGTTCGTTTGCTCGATCAGGTTTCCAGAACGATTATTCTGGATCAAGACCTCACGCACGGATGATGTGAGCGTAACTTCGACCATTCCCGTCTCTTATTTCGCCATGTCAAAGGGGAGACGCCCTTTCTGGGCGCGTTCATGGTTAATGATCTACTAAAGTGGTTAACGAAATATTGACCATAAGATCACGCCCGCACGAATTCTGGAATTAGCGGTATATTTCTTTTTTATTCAAGGCGTTAAACGGGGGGATTTATTTATTTCTGTCGCGGGGAAAATCGTTTTCTATTCAAGCCCCTCGATGATGAAGTGGTAACCGTCTTCTTCATGAGCCAGCTCCTTGGCCTGATACATCAACCGGTCGGCCATACGAATGAAGGCATCCATATCTGGTGGGGAGTCCGAGTTGCTGACGGCGATCCCCATGGAAAAACTAACCCCCTCGGTATCCTGGGCCTCAAATGCTTCCACAATACGCCCGGCCGCAATCCGGGCTTCGGCGGTACCCGTTCTTGGCATGATGACACAGAACTCATCACCGCCATAGCGGCAAGCAACATCAATCTCACGCACCACCTTCTGAAAGATTCCACCCATCAGATGTAATATCTGGTCGCCCATCTGATGGCCCTGCTCATCGTTGAGCGTTTTAAAACCATTCAGATCAATGTAAGCGAGGGCGATGGGTTCGCGGGTCCGTTCCGCCATGGAAATTTCCCGACGCAGGCTGTCCAGAAAGGCCCGTTTATTGAACAACCCGGTCAGTTGGTCACGGGTGGAAAGTTCTTCCAGCTGTTTCGTTCGCTCACGCACCGTTGCTTCAAGGCCTTCGGCGTACAGTTCCAGTTCGCCCTTTGCCGTTTCCACCTCGGCAACCAGCGATGTGATATAGGTGTCAAACACAAGCTGGACATCGAACATGAGAAGCTTGTGCAAAGCCATCCTCAGGCCTTCACGGGAGCTCTCCCCTTCGCCTTCTGGCATGCTCAGTTTCAGATGGGCATCAACAACGACTTCCAGCAGCGTAATGGCCGAGATATAGAGCTTGGGCGACACGCCAATACGATTGTGAACCTTTCCGATCCGCAGTCGTTTGTTCACATATTCCGCATCGTAATAGCCTTCGAAAAGTTCCAGTACATAGCGGCGCATGGACATGCGGAGTCGTTGCAGGGTTTCCGCGTCCCCGATCAACAGGGAAATCTCGGTGATCTCAAGCTGGCTGGCGTAAAAGGTATCAACAATAGTATCGATATCGCGCACCACGATATCGCGACAACTCAGCAATTCCACCACGTCCTTATCGTTAAATCCGAGGAGAGATTTTCTGTAGGCAATTTCGCGTTCATTAATTTGCAGCTGGTCTGCAAGGGTTTTATCGACACCGATTGATCGTGTTGTATTTCTGGCCATTCATTATCACTCTTTGCCCGCTTACATTCATTCCTTGGCAGGAAAGTAGACTAGATAGATCATGCGTCGTCAACCGGTCACAAGATCAACACAGAACCGGGAAGGAATCAAAACGAGTTCAGAGCGGACTCAGAATGTGCGACCATCCCCAGAATAGAACCAGTCCTTCGGATAGGGATACCACCAGTCCTGAACCGTCGGATCAGGATCGAATATCCCCATTTTGGACTGGCGGAAGGCATCCAGGCCCTGTCGGCCCATCTCGCGGCCGATACCGGACATCTTCCAGCCGCCAAAGGGAATGGCGTCATTATCGATCAACGGATTGTTGATCCAGACCATGCCGGCCTGAAGGGTCTCATAGGCCTTCATGGCTTCGTCCATGCGGGATGTAAACAGGCATGCGCCGAGGCCGAACTTGGAAGCGTTGGCGCGTTCCAACGCTTCATCGAAACTGGCGACCTTGCAGATCGAGGCCACGGGGCCGAACATCTCTTCGTGCATGACGGCCATCTCGGACGTCACATCCGTCAGGATTGTCGGCTCATAAAACCAGCCAGTGTTGTGCGCTGGCGGAATTCGCCCGCCACAGGCAATCGTAGCGCCCTTCGATACAGCATCATCAACCAGTCGCATCACCTTGTCGCGTGCCGCCTCGCTGACCAGCGGCCCGATTTCGCTTTCACCCAGCCCCGGCCCGACGCGAAGTGCCCGCGCCATGTCGGCAAAGCGCGTCACGAATTCATCATGGACGGCTTCATGGACGAAAAACCGTTCAGACGAGACACAAATCTGGCCGGACAGATGGAACGCAGAGGTCACGGATCCGGGCACGGCGACATCCAGCGGCGCGTGTTCGGAAATGATCATGGGATCACTGCCGCCAGCCTCGATGATACAAGGCTTCATCTGCTCGGCGCAGGCAACGGCGATCTTGCGGCCGACCTCCACACTACCGGTAAAGGCAACCGCATGGGTGTTGGGCGAGCTGACCAGCGCGTGGCCTGCTTCTGCCCCGCCGGTCACGCAGTTGACCAGCCCCGGTGGCAGCAGCTTGAAATGCTCCATGAACTTGAGCGTGCACAGCGTCGTTGCTTCTGCCGGTTTCACCACACAGGCATTCCCCGCCGCCAGCGACGCCGCCACGGTCCAGCACATGATGATGATGGGGAAATTGAACGGCATGATGTGCGCTGAAACGCCATAGGGGAAATAGCGGGCGAACTGGAACGAGCCTTCCTGCGTGGTACCGGGCAGCACGCCACCCTGATCACGCGCCAGTTCGGCATAATAGCGGAAGATCGGTGCACAGTTGACCAATTCGCCCGTGGCCTCCGGGTAGGGTTTGCCCTGTTCCCGCACCATGAGCATGGCGACATCATGGAAATCACCGTTCTCGATGGAATCGGCCAGCCGGTGCAACAGGGCGGCGCGGCTTTTCTCATTGGTCTTGCCCCACTCGATCTGTGCGGCGGCGGCACGCGCAATCACGGCCTCGACCTCGTCAGCATCACAGCGTGCGATCACGCCTTCCTTTTCCAGACTTGCCGGATTGATGATCTCCAGCTGTTCAGCCGACGTGCTGGCCCGGTAGTCGTTATCGACAAAAATCAGGCGGGCATCGGGATCGAAGTCAGTCATGGCGGGTTCCTAAAGTAAAATCAGCCGCCGGACGGCAGCAGGGTCAAAATCGGGCAAAGAACGCGTAACATCAGGCAGGTTGGCATCGAACCATGCCTTCACCGGGGCCAATTCCGGCACAACGAGGCTGCGTTCCAGCAGGCGCATAATCCGGGGAATATGCGTCAGATAGGCAGGCTTGCCGTCCCGCACACAGAGCCGCACGAAGACGCCAGCCACTCTGGCATGACGTTGAACACCCAAAATGGCGTACCACGGCCCCAGCGTTTCATCCGCCTGCGCCGGTAATGCGGCACGGTAACGGTCTTTCATGGCCTGCGTCAAATTATCGGAGACGTCGCGCCGGGCGTCTTCCAGCAGGGAGACCAGATCGTAGGACGGGTGGCCGATGACGGCGTCCTGGAAATCCAGCAACCCGGCCCGTGCCGCGCCGCAACGGCCTTCCAGCACCATCAGGTTATCTACATGGTAATCGCGTAATACCAGCGTACTGGCAGAGCTGGCAGAGCCCTCAAACACCGCCTGCCACGCATCCAGCCAGGACTGACGAACGGCGTCCGGCGTGGCCGTTCCCGTCATGGCGGGAAGATACCAGTCCACCAGTGCCGTGCCCTCATCGAGTAGCCGCGCATGATCATAAGCGGGCGCTTCAACACGAGCGGCATCATCGCGGCCATGCAAGGCAACCAGCACATCGACGGCCAGCTCGTACAGCGGCACGGGATCAGCGCCGCCCTCGAGTAACCGGGTGTAGGTGTCTTCGCCAAAATCCTCGATCACCGCCAGACCGGCAGCCTCATCCAGCGCCAGAATATCCGGCGCGGACAAGCCCAGCCCCAGCAGATGCCGGGCAATGGTCACATAGGCATGGATATCTTCCTTGCCCGGCGGGGCATCCATCAAAAGTGCCTTACGCTCGCCATCTGGTTGTCGATCCACCAGGCGATGATACTGGCGAAATGACGCATCATTGGCGAGCGGCATCACTTCCGCCTGACCCCAACCGTGACGTTGCAAAAATGCCTGATGCTCGGCGGCCCGATTTATACCCATCAGCGGATCAACCCTGATCCTTCAATAATTGATCCAGCAGTCCGGCTGCTTTTTCCGGGCCGTTGGACTTCTGCATGTGGGCCGAGGTCTTCGCCATCTTTGCCCGCATGGTCGCATCCGACAGGCATGTTTCTATCTTGGCCTTCAACTCATCTGGCTGCCAGTTCGAACGATGCATTTTAAACCCGTGGCCGGTTTCCTCGACACGGGTGGCATTGTCATGACCATCCCAGACGTAAGGCATGATGATGGCCGGTTTGCCAAAATACAGGCATTCCGTGAAGCTGTTGTTGCCGCCATGATGGATCACCATATCCATTTGTGGAATGACCGAGGGCTGCGGGAACCAGCTTTCTATATGCACGTTCTTGGGCAAGGCGTCCTTGTCGTACTCGTCCATGTAGTCACCCACGTTGACCAGCGCGCGCACGTCCATGGATCCCGCCACATCTATCAGGCGCTTGATCAGCTCCGTGTCGCCCGAACCCAGAGAGCCGAAGCTGATATAGATCAGCGGCTTGTCATTGTAATCGCCCATGTCCGGTACCGTGTAAGGTTCGTCCTTGCGCACGCAGCCTTCCAGATACTGGAACTGTTTCGGATCCAGCGGGTTGCGGCGCTTGAACTTCACAGGCTCCGGATACAACAACAGGTTCAGATAAGGCGAGGATTCACAGAAATCGCCGATCTCATAGGGCTCAATGCCGCACTCCCCCAGGAAGCTGTTAAAATCCGCATGGATTGGTGCGATTATTTCATTGAAGCGGTCCCGATAAGCCTTGTGTCCTTCATGGTCATTCTCGCCACACCCCGAGAGATGGGGTGGAATATCAGGATCGGTGACTTCGTTTTCCGAGCACGAAACAATCCGCACCCACGGCACGCCATACTGCTTGATGGCGGGGAACACGATCACGTTATCCACGCAGATCAGATCTGGCTTGATCTCGTCGAGAATGCCCGGCAGTTCCTTCTCTGCCCACTTCGAAGAATCAACGATGGCTTCCCAGCATTCTTTTACGTAATTGTCGATTTGCTCATAGGGCGTCTTGGCGAAGTTGGGAATATGGCCATTGATGAAATCAGACCAGAACTTGGCCATCTCTTCCGGCGGCATAGGCGCGGACAGATTTACATAATATTCCTTAAAGCCGTATGCTTCGTACACACCGGTAAATCCGGGGTCGGAAATAAACACCGGGTTATGGCCCATGGCTTTGCAAGCCTGAGCGATGCCGACGGAATTCAGTGCCGGCCCAAAGGCCGCTTCCGGAAAAAAGGCAATGGTTTTACTGTCGCTCATGAGATGTATCTCCCTGCTTCATATTATATTGTTTTTACCGATGCGCTGTTTTACAGCCATTCGTCCTTGAAGTGATACCACGCATAGGCACCACGCAAATATTGCGTTCTCAAAAACGGGAACGGGAAACGCGGCGGCACACCCCGCATCAGCAGCGGAACATCGTTCTCCAACGTTGCTGCACCTGCCGCCAGACGGGCCGCCAGACGACCGCTTCCCGTTCCGGCGGCAACGCCACTGCCGTGATAGGCCAACGCACACCACACCGTTTCATCGCCCTGCGGATGGCCCACGTGGGGAGCCCGATCATAGGCAAGGCAGATAAAGCCGTTCCAGAAATGGGTGAATTCCGCATGCGCCCAAGCCGGGAACATTTCCCTGAATGTCTTTTCCATGTAGGCCCGCATGCGCGCCTTGCCCGCCGGTGACGCATCCCAACCGCCGCGCCCGCCAAACAGGAACCGCCCATCGGGCAGCAGCCGCACATAATGAAGCAGCTTGCGACTGTCGAAGGCGATATCCGTGGTAGTCCAGCCCTGCGCCGCCTGTTCTTCGGCGCTCAACGGTCGGGTAATCAGGATATTGGACAACCCCGGTAACAGCCGGCCGGCGAGGCCGGGATTGGTGTCTTCGGCTGTATACCCATTGGTGGCGATGATGACCTGTTTGGCCCTGACCTCTCCCTTGGGTGTCGAGAGCACATGATCGCTGCCCTCCTTGCGCCATCCGGTGACCGGCGCTTCACCGTGGATGACAGCACCACGGGCTTGAGCGGCGCGGGCCAGGCCCTGTGCATATTTCAACGGATGCAAACCGAAACACCCGGGAATTTTCAAGCCCGCATGGACCTGTGGACCCGCCAGTCCATGGGCGGCGCATTCGTCCCGGTCCATGAACTGCACCTGATCGCCGAAGGTTTTCTGCATATAGGCGGCATCGTCGCGCAGTTCCTTAACCCGGCTTGCCTTATGGGCAAAGCCAACCTCGCAGGTGCCGGCCTTCTCTGCGTCGATGTTTTCCGCCTCCAGCAACCCGGCCACCAGATCGATGGTGCCATTAATATAGCCCTTGAAACGCCTGGTTTCCTCCAGGCCGACTTTACGGATCATCTGGTCCGTGCTCAGCTTGGTGCCCCCGGGTCCGGCAAAGCCGCCATTACGGCCCGAGCCGCCAAAGCCGGGATAGGCCGCATCCAGCACCCGCACGCTCATGCCGTGGTCGCGGGCCAGATGATAGGCCGCCGACAGGCCGGTATACCCGGCGCCGATGACCGCCACATCACACCGGGCGTTCTCCTCACCTGCCAGATCAGTGGTCGCTACCGGATCACCGGCGGAGTCCAGCCACCAGCTACCGACGGGTTTGATAGGATCGAAAGCCGTTTCATCATAGATATGGCGCATGGCGTCCCCCTGCTTGTTGTATGGCCGCCATCCTATGCCGATGGCGGGGAGAACAGAACCACCCAATTTGCGACAGTATGTCTCTTTCAATTACTTCACTTGGCGCTTAACGGGTGTAATACTGTGATAAATCGAATGAATGATAGCCTGAGGGACTTAAGGAGAAATTATGCCCTATCTTGATCTCGAGCACGTTCGTCTTTGGTATGAGCAAACAGGAGAAGGGCCGGATATCGTATGGGTGCCCGGTGGTGATAATGTGGCTGCAGATTGGGCGTTTCAGACCGACCACTTTGCCCGGAGCTACCGTAATACATCCTTCGATCCACGCGGCGCAGGAAAGACCGAGATCGGCGATATGACCGAATGGTCTATCAAGGACATGGCAAACGATTGTGCGGACATGATCCGGGCGGCCTGCAACCCGCCTGTGGTTGTCGCCGGTATATCCATGGGTGGCTTCATCACCTTACAGATGGCGATTGATTATCCGGAACTCGTGCATTGTGCCATTTCCATGGGCACGGCAGCCAAACCCACCGGGTTTTCAAAAAGCTGGATGGAATCGGAAATCGCCTTTCGCAAGGGCGGCGGCACCCTGACGCCAGCATTCGCAAAACATCATTACGGCGTCTTTATGTACCCCCCAGCCGTCATTGACGATGATGAGCTATGGGCCAAGCTGGAACCCTTTATTGGCGCGAGTTACGGCGACCGTGAAGGGCCGCTTCTAATGGGTCAATGGCAGGCCTGTTGTGACTTCGATGTGACGGCGGAGCTTCCCCACTGTGATGTACCAATCCATACAATCGGGTTTTCGCTGGATATCCAGGCCCCGCCCAGCCTTGGCCGCAAGGCGGCGGAACTGGCAAAGAACGGCACTTTTCATTTAATGGAGGGACTGGGGCACCTGTCGCTCATCGGCCACAAGCCGGAGGTTGTAAATGCCAGAATCGAGGAAATCCTGGCAGGCGAAGGAAATTACTAGGCGGTTCAGTTCCCACACCCCATCTGCCCCGTAAGAAGGGTGGTCCGTTTACGATCGCTTTCATATAAAAATCGATCGTTCAGGTTGAAGCCCGCAAATGCGGGCAAGTAACTAGAAGCAGATGGTTCTTTTGCGCCTAACGAAACCTACCCATTTGGCATCAGCCATGGTATCCTTACGGGCTTCCTTAAAACGGAGATTTACATGTCGATACCGGGACTAACTGAAGAAGTGACTGCGGAGATATTGAAAATCTTCGGCAATGAAGCAAGCAAGTCTGCTGAAGTGTCGCCAATAGTCGAGAAAGCACTCATCACAGCTATGCAGGACGCTAGAGAACGCTGCATTAATGTGGTTCATGGATGTTGCAGCGAAGATCAGGACTTGGCGCACAAAATAGCGCGCGAAATTGAGCAGAAAGAAATCGCGCTGATCGCCAACCTTTCGAGCATGCGTTGATATCCTGCCAACGGCTGGTGATTTTCCACTCCGGGTCATTTGCAACCTGACGCCGCAGCTCTATTTGCTGGCTGGTTTTGAACATCAGGCGGACATTGGAAATGGGGCCCTTGTTTTATGATCCCATGGCCTGATCATACGGAATCCATGATCGGGCTTCAGCCTTCGTAAACCACCCGCCCGTCCAGAATGGTGGTGATAACCTGCGTATCCCTGATGGCATCGGTCTCCACCGTGAAGATGTCACGGTCGAGGATCGCCATATCAGCCAGCATACCGGGTTTCAGGCTGCCCTTGATATGCTCCTCCCGTCCGGCCCAGGCTCCCAGCACCGTATAGGCGCGCAACGCCTCTTCGATGCTCACCGCTTCGTCCTTGCCGCCATCGTCACCCATTGAGGTGGTCCGCGAGACCATGGACCACATGGCCTTGAACGGATTGACCGTACACACCGGATTGTCGGAATGTCCCGCCGCAGGGATGCCGTTATCAATAAAGCTACGATGACGGAACATGGTATTCATGGCCGCCTGCCCCCGGTTGCGCACATAGAGATCGCCCAGATCATACAGGAACCCGGTCGCCGACGATGACACTGCGCCCAGTTCCTTCATGCGCTTCATCTGGGCATCGGGCACACAGCAGCAGTGCTCAATACGCATGCGGTGATCGTCACGCGGTTCCGCCTTCAACGCCGCCTCGATCATATCGAGGGCGAAATCCACCCCGCGGTCACCCAGTCCTTCTATGCAAACCGTCAGGCCGGCCTTGTGCGCAGCGATCACGCGGGGCTCCAGATAGTCGCGCGTGAACAGCAACATGCCCGTGTTGGGAATCGGCTCGCCCACATCCGGCTCGCCCTGATAGGGTTCATAAAACGCCGCCGTCCTGCCCCCCACACTACAATCAGCGATCCATTCCAGCCCGACGATACGCAGCCAGTCATCGCCGAGGCCGCTCTGCAATCCGGCGGCGAGTGTGTTCTGGTATTCCTCGTCGTTATCCCCGTTCAAGATGACACCAACGCGGATGTTCAACCTGCCGCTGTTGCGCAGGTTCTGATAGGCCCGAAACACCGGCTTTCGCGTCACCGAGTTATGGACGCTGGTGATGCCGTGGGACAGGTATTCTTCGAACACGATGGGCAGGTTTTTCTCATAGGCCTCGACACCGACATCTTCACGAAACAGGTCACGGAACACGTGGTAGGCTTCTTCGCGAACCACACCCGTCAGGTGCCCGGTATCGGGTTCCCTGTCGAATTGACCATGCGCCGGATTGGGCACGTCTTCCGCAACGCCCGCAATATCAAAAGCACGGGAATTGACCACGGCCACGTGGCGGTCCATGCGGACCAGGATGACGGGACAGCCGCCCGATGCCATGTCCAGTTGCTTGCGGGTGGGATAACCGCCAAAGCGGACATTGTTGTAGCTGACGCCCATGAACCAGTCGTCGGGACCGCTGCCGGCGGCGTGGCGTTGAATGGCGCCCAGCACATCATCGATACAGGTGAACTCAGGGCTGACCAGCTTGTGCTTGTCGAGGTCCATGGCCGTGCCATCCGGGTGGCAGTGGCTGTCGATGATGCCGGGGATCACGGTGGCGCCTGCCAGATCACGTACCTCGGTCTTCGGCCCTCCCAACTCCAGCATGGCGTCCGATGCGCCGACGGCGACAATGCGGCCATCGCGCACCGCCAACGCCTCAACAAAAGGAATCGCCGTATCCATGGTGGCGATCTTGCCGTTGGTCACGATCAGATCAGCATGCAGGGCCATGGTCTCTCCCTCAAAAAAAATCAGTCGAAGAACGCGAACGCCCGGGCTTCGATGCTCTGGCGGGGCGGCGCATTATCAGACGCTGTGGGATCGTCAAAAGCGCCGTGGATACTGAACCGGGCGCGGCCATCATCGGCAGTATCATAGGTCTTGATCAGCAAGGCCTCGTCCGGTGTCATCTTCGGGAAATACATCCAGCGCTGGTCCGGGTTGTGAGTAACCAGTGTCAGTTCGCCAATGCGCTCCTTCGCCCGGCGTTCACTGACAACCAGATTGGCGGGATCAAGGGTGCGTGCATCGCTCAAGGCCAGGGGCGCAGTTTCCGCCGGGACATTGATGGCCCGCCACACATTGATGATGGCGAAGCGGCGTTTAAGCAGCTCATCGGCCTCGTCAGGCAGGATATCGCGTACCCTCTGGAGGGCCGAGGCGTCTGTATAATCATTGTGCATGACTTTGGATGGCTCGCGCGTGAGACGTTCTTCCCGCACACCTTGTGAATCACCCCGGCGGGTGAAATCAAACACCACCACCCGCGCGGCACCTGTCGTCGTTGCCACCAGATCACGGACTTCGGCTTCATAGACAGACGAAATCTGATCATCGTCATAGAAGTCGCTCACGGCGGACGGTTTATCTGCAAGCGCGAAACCTTCCCGGTCCAGTGTGGGTGGCTCTGGCTGTTCCCGCGCGTTCACCATATCGACAGCGACCAGCTCAAACTGGCCGGTCATATAGAGACCCGCATCCGCGCCGCCTTCAGACGCCACATAGACCGGACGCTCGTGACGGTACGCGTCATTGGGGGCGAGGAAGTTCAATTCTGCGCGGATGGCGCTATCGGTTGTCACGGGCAACGGCATAAATGCATGTCCTTTTCGATCATGAGTGTATCAGTCTTTAGCCTGTTCGCACTAGCCAAGACGGGCTATTGCCGGGCACATCCACCCTACCATACTCTCTGGATACGCACACCTGAGGGAGCATCTGATGTCATCGGAAACGGACGTCGTTATCATCGGGGCCGGTTCAGCCGGATTATCGGCCGCCAAGCAACTGCACCGACGGGGCCTGGGTTATATCCTGATAGAAGGCTCCCACCGCATCGGCGGGCGCGCCTATTCCGAGGAAATCGCCCCCGGCGTCTGGTTCGATCTGGGCTGCAGCTATCTGCACCAGGGCGAAACCAATCCCTTCGCCACCATCGCCGATGATCTGGGCGTCGTCATCGGCAGAGATCAAGGCGATATTTTCGTGCCGGAAAACATCAGGCTTCACCGGAACGGTCAGCCCCTGTCGGTGGAAGACACCGCCCGCCACAATCAATACAGAGAGGACTGCTATAACGCCATCCAGGAGGCCTCCGAACGCGAAGAAGACACCGCCATCGCCGACCTGATTGATCTGGAGAATGAATTCGCCCAACCCTTCATGAGCGGCATGGCGGGATCGTGCGCGCAAGACATCGACCAGCTTTCCGCCAAGGATATCGCCAGCTTCGGCAGTGGCTCCGACATTCCCATTCTGAACGGTTACGGCAATCTGGTTGCGCAGTGGGCGCAGGGTGTCGATGTGTCACTCAATACTCGTGTGAACCGGATTGACTGGTCTGGCGAGGGCATCGCCGTCGAAACATCCAAAGGCAATCTCAACGCACGTGCCGTTCTCAGCACGGTTTCCAACGGCATCCTGGCCGCGGGCGACATCCGCTTTACGCCAAACCTGCCCGACTGGAAAACCGAAGCCTTTATGAACCTGCCCATCGGCACACTGAACAAGACCTGTGTGCATTTCGACAAGGACGTGTTCGGCCCGGACGGCCGGGGTTTCCACAACACCTGGAACGACAGTGGCGACGACAGTGGCAACGGCTGTGGCATCGAAGCCAGTGTTATGGGTCTGAATACGGCCGTCACCTTCCTCGGTGGGCGGCAAGCCATCTGGCTGGAAAAACAGGGCCAGCAGGCTGGTCACGACTTCGCCATTGACCGGATCGCCGAGGTCTTCGGCAACGACATCCGCAAACACGTGACTCGATCCATCGTTACAGCATGGACAACGGACCCCTGGACCCGCGGCTCTTATGCGTCATCCAGGCCGGGACAGTCGCACCAGCGCATAGAGCTGGCTCGCCCCATTGACGACCGCCTGTTTTTTGCAGGTGAAGCAACGATTGTCGGGCCACAAGCCTGCGGCCACGGCGCGTTCCTGTCCGGTATCCGCGCGGCAGAGGAAGTCGCCGCCGCGCTGTCTTGATCTTTAAGAACCTACGACGCCATCAACTGCCTGAGCACGTAATGCAGGATCCCGCCGTGGCGGTAGTAGTCGATCTCGTCCAGGGTATCGATGCGGCACAGCACCTTGGTCTCGTGGGTTGAGCCATCGGCACGGTGAATCCTGAGGTTCAAATCCATGCGCGGTTTCAGGTTCCCGGCGATGCCCTCGATGTCATAGATTTCCGACCCATCGAGCCCCAGCGACTGACGCGTCTCGCCGTCCTTGAACTGCAACGGCATGACGCCCATGCCGACCAGATTGGAACGGTGGATGCGCTCGAAGCTTTCCACGATCACCGCCTTGACGCCCAACAACCGGGTTCCCTTGGCGGCCCAGTCGCGCGATGAGCCGGAGCCGTATTCCTTGCCGCCGATCACCACCAATGGCGTGTTCTGTTCGGCGTATTTCATGGCCACGTCATAGACCGCCATCTGCTCACCATCCGGCATGAACTTCGATACACCGCCCTCGACACCCGGCACCATCTCGTTCTTGATACGGATATTGGCAAAGGTGCCCCGCATCATTACTTCGTGGTTGCCCCGGCGCGAGCCGTAGGAATTGAAGTCCACGGGTCTGACCTGATGGTCGAGCAGGTATTCCCCTGCCGGGCTGTCCTTCTTGATGGCGCCAGCCGGAGAAATGTGATCCGTGGTGATGGAGTCCGCCAATATGAGCAGCGGCCGTGCCCCGGTGATGTCTTCCGGCTCGTCCGGCTCGACCCCCATACCCTCGAAATAAGGCGGATTCTTCACATAGGTCGACGTGTCATCCCACGCATAGGTGACACCGCCGGTGGCTGGGATGGCCTGCCATTCCTCGGGACCTTTGTAGACATCACCATAGCGGGCGGCGAACATTTCGGCACCGAGACAGCCATGAACCGTGTCGGCAATTTCCTTATTGGTGGGCCAGATGTCCTTCAGATAGACCGGATTGCCGTCTGTATCCTTGCCCAGAGGATCATTGAACAGGTCCCGCGTCATGGAGCCGGCCAGCGCATAGGCCACCACCAATGGCGGCGAGGCGAGGTAGTTGGCGCGCACATGGGGACTGATGCGGCCTTCAAAATTACGGTTCCCCGACAGCACCGCCGTCGCCACCAGATCGCCGCCTTCTATTGCCGAAGCAATGGGCGGGGCCAGAGGGCCTGAGTTGCCGATACAGGTTGTGCAGCCAAATCCAACGATCTGGAATCCAAGGGTGTTGAGGTGTTCCTGTAGACCGGCTTTTTCCAGATAGTCGGCGACCACCTGTGATCCGGGTGCCAGCGAGGTCTTGACCCATGGCTTGGAGCGCAGGCCCTTGGCCGCGGCATTTCTGGCCAGCAGGCCCGCCGCGACCAGAACCGACGGATTCGACGTATTGGTACACGACGTAATAGCCGCGATCACCACATCGCCATCGCGCAGGGAATGATCGGAGCCTTCGACCGCGTGTTCGCGGGGGGCATCGATACCCGCCAGATCCTTCAATGCTTTGGGGAAACTGGATGCGGCGTCGGACAGATTGATGCGATCTTGCGGACGCTTGGGGCCGGAAATGCACGGTTCCACAGTGGAAATATCCAGCGCCATCGTGTCGGTGAAAACCGGATCTTCTTCGTTGGCATCACGCCACAGGCCCTGCTCCTTGGCATAGGCTTCGACCAGTGCAACGGTCTCGGGGTCTCGCGCCGTGGCGTTCAGGTAGTTCAGTGTTTCATCGTCGATCGGGAAGAAGCCACAGGTCGCGCCGTATTCGGGCGCCATGTTGGCGATGGTCGCGCGGTCGGCGAGGCTCAAGGCATCAAGACCCGGGCCGTAGAATTCAACAAACTTGCCGACCACGCCTCTGGCGCGCAGCATTTCAACCACCACCAGCACCAGATCGGTGGCCGTGTTGCCCTCCTTCATGGCCCCGGTCAACTTGAAGCCGATGACTTCGGGAATGATCATGGAGACCGGCTGACCCAGCATGGCGGCCTCGGCCTCGATACCGCCGACGCCCCAACCCAGAACCGCAAGCCCGTTGACCATGGTGGTGTGGCTGTCCGTGCCAACAAGCGTATCGGGCATGGCGATGGTCTTGCCGTCTTCTTCCTGGGTCCAGACTGTTTTCGCCAGATATTCCAGATTGACCTGATGACAGATACCGGTGCCCGGCGGCACCACGGTGAAGTTATCAAAAGCGCCCTGGCCCCACTTAAGAAATGTGTAGCGTTCTCCGTTGCGTTCGAACTCGCGTTCGATATTGGTGGTCATCGCCGTGGCGCTGGCGCTCTCGTCCACCATCACAGAGTGGTCGATCACCAGATTACAGGTCGACAGCGGATTGATCTTCTGCGGATCGCCACCCACTTTGGTCATGGCATCGCGCATGGCAGCCAGATCGACCACGGCAGGGACACCGGTGAAATCCTGCATCAACACACGGGCCGGACGATAGGCGATTTCATGGCTCGATGTGCGCTCGGTCAACCACGCGGCGCAAGCCTTCACGTCATCCACCATCACCGTGCGGCCATCTTCATAGCGCAACAGGTTTTCCAGCAGCACCTTCAGGGACTTGGGCAGGCGCGTCACCGCGCCGATGCCAGCGGCCTCGGCGGCCTTCAGGCTGAAATAATCGTAAGGCTTGCCGCCAACATCAAGCGTGCGGCGAGTCTTGAGGGTGTCTTGGCCGGTAATGGGCATAGAGATGATCCTTCGTCCTGTGTTGGCCCTATATATAAGGGAGCCTACACGATTGCGCATGTATTTTTATGCATCTTCACACAGCCGGGACACAAACCGGGCTGTTTGTAATCATCTGATAACTTCCTTGTGACTTGAACGGAGATCCGGGCTCAGGCCATTCTGTGGCTTCCTGTTTCATTCTGATTTCATCGTGAGGAAGCCCACCCCATGGACCCGTTGTTTATTGCCGCCCTGATCGCGCTGGTCGTTATCTCGTTTCTGCTGGCGCCACGGGCGATTGACGCCAACGGGTTTTTCAGGGGCACCTCGGCGAACGGACGTCTGCCGGGGTTGTTAATGTTGACGTTCAGCCAAGTGACGACGTGGATTTTCGCCCGCTCCCTGCTGACCGCCGCCATTCTGGGTTATTATTACGGCATCGCGGGCGGGCTGGCCTATACGGCCTACTACCTGTCGTTTTTGACCGGTGGCGCGATTATCCGCTCGCTTCGCTTCACACACGGGTTCGATAGCGTCCAGGATTTCCTGCGCGCCCGTTTCGGTGCCGGCGGTGTGGCATGCTATAACGTGGTGATCGCGGTCAGGCTGCTGTCCGAAGTGTTCGCCAATCTTTTGGTTATTGGCATCATTTTCGGCGATGCGGGCGGTTCAGCCTACGCCATCGCCATCGTCGTGCTGGCACTGGTGACGCTGGGATACTCCATGATGGGCGGGCTGAGCGCGTCCTTACGCACGGACGTGTTCCAGATGGCCGCGTTTCTGGTGGTCTTCGCCGTGGTGCTGGTCATGCTGTTCGGTGCCGAGGCGTGGTCGTGGAGCGCGGCGCTTGCCAGCAGCCCCGATCCGCAAGGACCGGGCTGGATACTGCTGGCCGTCGCCGGATTACAGATGTGGAGCTATCCGCTGCATGATCCCGTGATGATGGACCGGGGCTTCATTGCTGACAAGCGCACCACCTTGAGGAGCTTTGGTCATGCGGCGTGGATCAGCATGATCTGTATTCTGGGTTTTTCCCTGCTGGGTGTGTTCGCCGGTATCAATGCGCTGGAAGGCGAGACCATGCAAACGGCGCTGGCGCGATTGCTGGGCGAAACCACCATGATTTTCGTCAATCTGGCGCTGATTGTGTCCGCCGTCTCGACGCTGGATTCAACCCTGTCGAGCGCATCGAAGCTGACCATCGCCGATATGGATATCGCCCGACCCAGTGTGCGCAACGGTCGCATCGCTATGACGCTGTTCATGCTGGGCGGGTTGGCCTTCCTGTTTGGCGGCACCAAGGATCTTTACAGCGCCGTCGCCGTTTCCGGCACCGCGTCCCTGTATCTGGCACCGGTGATCTTCTTTTCCATCTGGGGCGGGGTAAAACGTATACCTGTGTGGAGCTATTACCTGAGCTTCATCACCGCACTGGCAGGCGCTATTCTGTATTACCTGGAAGCGGGCGGCATGGCCGGCCTGATGACGCCGGTCACCGGGCTGGAGCACAAATACGCCAAGCTTTTGCTCATATCAGGGGCCGTGATGGTACTGGGCAACGGCTATTTCCTGCTCGGGTTGATTGCAAGACGACCAGAGATTGTCACGGCACAATCATAACCCTATCTGTCGTCGTCTTCGTAATCTTCCGGACGTTTGTGAGTGATGAACTTGTGGCACTCAATACAGGTCTTACCCTCATCCAAGCCGGCGCGCATTTTTTCGGCGGCGCGGCGGCCCTGTTTTTCGAAATGCATGGCATCATAGGAATGGCAATTACGACATTCCCGTGAGTCCGTGGCCATCATATCGGCCCACACGTGTTCAGCCATTTCCAGCCGTTTTGCTTCAAACTTCTCCGGCGTATCAACCGTACCCAGAACCTTATGGAACAACTCGTTGGTTGCCTTGATTTTTTTGACTAATTTTGCTCCCCATTCCTTGGGCACATGACAATCAGAACAGATCGCCCTGACACCTGATGGATTCTGGTAGTGGGTCGATTTTTTATACTCCTGATAGACCGTATCTTCCATTTCATGGCAAGAAATACAGAACTCCAGCGAGTTTGTGTGTTCCATATAGGTATTGAACCCGCCCCAGAAGATCACGCCGGAAAGACCGCCGACAACAAAGATAACACCCCACCCAAAGCGCTTGGTCGGCGCCACAAACCAGTTCCAGATTTGGGTAAATTTCCGCATAGGGTCATCCCTGCTCATCCTGCGGCAAGGCCCCTCGCCGGAATTGGCGAAGGGCCCTGTTCACAATCTGACTCACTACTGAATTATTCTTTGGGCAACGTCTGCAGATAAGCGTTGACGTCCGCTGTAACCTGTAACGGTAAAGCCCTCAGGCCCGGCATACCCTCACCCGGCTGTCCATTGAGAATCTTGTGCATGATTTCCCACGGATTTTCGTTCGCCAACTTGCCAAGGGGTGGCATATCCTTCGGTAATAAACCATCGACGCCATGGCAATTGGCACAGATCGTGCCATAGTAATCCTTGCCCTTTACAGGATCGCCTAGAGCTTTTTTAGAAGCGCGATCGATGTATTTATCCATATCGACCTGCCCTTTGGTAACGAACATGGCCAGCGCCATCATATCGCTATCACCCATCTTGCCTGCGAACCCATGAGTATCGTCTTTCATGGCAGCGACGACATCAGCCGGATTACCGCCATCAAACTTACGAAGGCCGGAAATTCCGGTCTGGTATGAGCCCGTGGCATAAGCGCCATCCTTGCCCATGTAATCCCACCCGTGGCAGGATTTGCATCGATTCGTGGCATTGCCTTTTTTCTTGGTGTTGGAATCCGGCCACGCCATATGCGTATCTTCCGGCTCCGGCGTTTTACCACTTTGAACCACTTGTCATACATTTTACCGCCGTAGGCGAGCGTACCCTCGTCGGCGCTCGCCACACTGGCCAACCCCAACGCTATTGCAAAACCCACCACCACGGCAAACCTCGCACCCAGACATCCGTAATTTTTCATCTCCACCTCCTATGCGCGAACCATTCACGTGCCGATAATACTAGCCCTGAAGGGACGCTATTATCTTGATATACATCAAATGACCCCAATTGGAGCATAATATCGCCACAATCGGACTCTATCTTCATCATTATAGACCTCCTCGTCTATACCCATACCAGAGAACTTCTCCCCCCTCATTCTCTGGTCCCCTTTGGGCAGAGATGCCCAGACTCAGACGGTCGGTTTTTTAACCGGCCGTTCTTTTTTGCCAGGTAAGCACACAGAAATCATTTGCGCGCGGCTCTCTTATGGGCATGATCCGCCGCTATGAACATTATTACCCTCCTGATCGCCAGCCCGCGCTTTCTCGCCTTCGGGTTTCTGATCGCGGTTTTCTCGTCGTTTGGACAGACGTACTTCATTGCGCTTTCCGGTGCCGAAATCCGGGCGGCCTTTGGCCTCAGCCACGGCGACTTCGGCAGCATCTATTCCCTCGGCACCCTGAGCAGCGCGGCATTGTTGGTCTGGGCCGGGCGCAAAATCGACGACATCGACTTGAGGCCCTATACCTCCATCGTCTGTTTCGGCCTCGCGCTGGCTTGTCTCGGCATGGCCAATGTCAGCTCGGCGCTGTGGCTGATCCCGGTGATCTTCGCGTTGAGGTTCACAGGGCAAGGATTGATGTCGCATATCTCCACCGTCGCCATGGCGCGGTATTTTGACGCCCACCGCGGCAAGGCCATCTCCATCGCCTCCATCGGCTATCCCGTGGGCGAGGCCATCTTGCCGATTATCGCCGTCAGCCTGATCGCCACCATCGGCTGGCGCGAGATGTGGAGCAGCATCGGCATCATGCTGGCGGTCGGTCTGGTACCGCTGGTGTTATGGTTATTGAAGGGGCACAGCGACCGCCACCAGAAGCTGGAGGAAGCAACCCGGGCTGCCGTGGCGGAAGGGGCAACACGGGCCGGATGGTCGCGCCGGCAGGTCCTGCGCGATCCGCGCTTCTATGTGCTGCTGCCCAGCTACCTGTCCACGGCGTTCATCGTCACCGGCTTTTTCTTTCATCAGGTTCATCTGGTCGACTCAAAGGGTTGGTCGTTGCCCTGGTTTGCCGCGACGTTCGTCGCCTTCGCCGTCGGGCAGATCATCTTCAGCCTGATCTCCGGCATCATGGTGGACCGTTATAATGCCCTCCTCATGATGCGGTTTGAGTTGATGCCCATCGTTATCGCCCTGCTGGCCCTGGCGATGTTCAGCGATCCTCTGATCGCCATTGTCTTCATGGTTTTCGCCGGCGCTACGTCAGGCGCGGCAGCGGTCGCCCATGGCGCCATTTGGGCCGAGATTTATGGCGTCGCCCATCTCGGCGCTATCAAGGCCATGGGTACCGCCCTGATGGTGGTATCGTCGGCCCTGTCGCCGCCCATCATGGGTTGGGCCATTGACGCCGGTGTCTCCATGGAAACCATCGCCGTTGCCTGTGCGCTCTATTGTGTCTTCGCCTTTTCCCTGGTGACGTTTGTCTATCCCCGCATGAAGCACCCGGCCTGATACATTAACGGGCATGATACCTGACCTGATCCATAAATGGCCCTGTTTTGCCTTTCCGGGTTTGAAGCCATGCGCTAGGGTCCGGTCTTATGAGCCTGTTTTCCGGATCCGATCTGATTTGTGTTCGCGGTGAGCGCACCGTGTTCAGCGGCCTGTCGTTCGAACTGAACGCGGGCGGCATGTTGTTGCTGGTCGGGCCGAACGGCAGCGGCAAGTCCAGCCTGCTGCGTCTCATGGCGGGATTGCTGCAACCGGCAGAGGGCATCATCCGGTGGCAGGACGAAGACACCCGGGAAGAGCCGGAAGAACATAACGGCAGGCTGCATTACGTTGGCCATCACGACGCCATCAAGCCGGTCCTGACGGTCGCGGAAAATCTGCGGTTCTGGGCTGAAATGCATGGCGGCAGCACCGGTGTTGATGATCGCATCACAGCGTCCCTGAGCGGTTTCGGCATTCCCCACTTAAGCGACGTCCCTGCCCGCTTCCTGTCCGCCGGACAAAGCCGCCGCACATCGCTGGCCCGCATTCTGGCGTCTCCGGCACCGCTCTGGCTGCTCGACGAGCCAACCTCCGCGCTCGACAAGGATGCCGTGCTGGCGTTGGAAACGGTTATTGCCGAACACAGAGCGGCCGGTGGCATGGCCGTGATCTCGACCCATACCCCGATCAAGGGTGATGACGCCGAGACCCTCGACCTGACCCCCTATGCAAAAGCAGCGCGTGACCATCAGACCTGTGATCATCAGGACGGGAGTGCCGCCGCATGATGCATCGGTTTATCCTTCTGGTGCACCGGGACCTGCGCCTTGCCCTGCGTCAGGGGTTGGACAGTTTCATGGTGGTGATGTTTTTCGTTATCGCCGTGGTGCTGTTCCCCTTTGGTGTCGGGCCGGAGCCCGGCATTCTGGAGCGCATTGCCGCAGGCGTGATCTGGGTCGCCGCTTTGCTATCGACCATGCTGTCACTCGAACGCCTGTTCCTGGCTGATTACGAAGACGGGTCGCTGGAACTGCTGACCCTCTCGCCGGTGGCGCTGGAGGTTCTGGTACTGGCCAAGATTGTCGCCCACTGGCTGACGACTGGATTACCGCTGATCGCGGCGGCCCCCCTGCTGGCTGTATTACTGAATATGGACTCAGACGGTTTCTGGGTGCTGATTGGTGCGCTGGCGCTGGGCACCCCGACGCTCAGCCTGCTGGGCGCGGTGGGTGCTGCCCTGATACTGGGATCGAGGCGGGGCGGTGTGTTGTTGTCGCTGCTGATCCTGCCGTTGTTTATTCCGGTGCTGATCTTTGGCGTCAGCGCCGTTGACGGTGCCATCGGTGGATATGACGTCAAAGCGCAGTTCCTCATACTGGGCGGCTTGTTCACTCTTGCCCTGCCGTTGTGTCCGTGGGCGGCGGCGGCAGGCATCCGGCAAGCCCAAGAGTAAATTGACCCCGATCAATGCGTGATGAAGCTTGAACAGTCATAAGGCAATGCGTTAGGAGACTTTTACCATGGCCATGATCGAACGCTTTGCAAACCCGAACCGGTTTCTGACCCTGACCCGCCCGCTGGTTCCGTGGCTCGGCGGGCTGACCGTGTTGTGCTTAGGCGTCGGGCTGTACCTTGGCCTGTTTCGTTCCCCGGCGGATTACCAGCAAGGCGAGAGCGTGCGAATTATGTACGTCCATGTACCCGCCGCGTGGATGGCCCTGTTCTGTTATACCGCCATGGCGGCTTCCGCCGCCGTGGGCCTGATCTGGAAGCATCCGCTGGCTGATGTGGCAGGCAAGGCGACCGCCCCGGTGGGTGCCGTGTTCACCTTTCTGGCGCTGGCCACCGGGTCGCTGTGGGGCAAGCCTATGTGGGGAACGTGGTGGGTGTGGGACGCCCGGTTAACCTCGATGCTGATTCTGTTTTTCCTCTATATCGGCTACATGGCATTGGCCAACGCCTTTGATAATCCGCAGCGTGGCACAAAGGCCGCCGCCATTCTGGCGCTGGTCGGTTTTATCAACGTGCCGATCATCAAGTTTTCCGTCGACTGGTGGAATACGCTGCATCAACCGGCCAGTGTGATCCGCATGGATGGCCCTTCCATTCACTCCTCCATGCTGTGGCCGCTGTTGCTCATGGCCATCGGCTATACCCTGTTTTACCTGTGGGTACTGATCATCCGCATCGATGCCGACGTGACCGCGGGTAAAATCCGGGCGCTGCGCCAACGGCGGGTGCATGGATGATTTATTTTAAAAACCAAAATAAGGTCACTTTTTTAGCGACATATCATTTTCTCGCCCTATTTGTTCACTATGATGCAAATTAACCGCGGGGCATTGTCCCCGCCTGTTATTGTGGAGATAACGTGACTTCATTTTCAGCTTTTCTCGACATGGGCGGGTATGGTGCCTTTGTGTGGCCCAGCTTCGGTCTGTCCGCCGCCTTGTTAATCGGCATATTTGTAACAAGCGCGCGCACCCTAAAAGCCAACCGTATGGCGCTTGATGCTCTCAGTGCTGAAACGCCATCTTCTGAAGGATCCTCTCACGGTGAAACGCAAGCATAAGCGGCTGACATTTGTCGCCATCGCCGGGGTGCTGATCGCCATCGCCGCGGCGCTGGTCTTGACAGCATTCGACGAAAATATCGTGTTCTTCCGCACGCCTTCCGATATTACCGACAACAAGGTAAAAGAGGACCAGCGCATCCGCCTTGGTGGGCTGGTCGAAGAAGGCAGTGTGGAACAAGGCACCGACGGTGTGGTCACTTTCCGCGTCACCGATACGGCCAATTCGGTGCCGGTACATTTTCAAGGCATCCTGCCGGACCTGTTCCGCGAAGGTCAGGGCGTGGTCACCGAAGGCAAGTTGATGAACGGCGTCTTCATGGCCGATGAAGTGCTGGCCAAGCATGACGAAAACTACATGCCCCCCGAAGTCGCCGACGCCATTAAGGAAGCCGGCCAATGGAAGGGCATGGAGCAGGAGGAAACCTCTCAATGACGGCAACCCTCGGCACCGCCGAACTGGGGCACTTCGCCCTGATCCTCGCCATGTTTGTCGCCATGGCGCAGGTTGTTCTGCCGCTGGCAGGCGCAGCCCGTAACCACGGCCCCTGGATGGCCTTTGCCCGTCCCGCCGCCATAACGCAGTTTCTGCTAATGGCGGTTTCGTTCGGGTGTCTGACCTACGCCTTCATGATGTCCGATTTTTCACTCGCTATCGTGTATCAGAACTCGCACAGCGACAAACCCATGCTGTATAAGATTTCCGGCACCTGGGGCAATCACGAAGGCTCCATGCTGTTGTGGGTTCTAATCCTCTCCATCTTTGGTGCCGCCGTGGCCTTTTTCGGCACAAACCTGCCGCCCAGCCTCCGCGCCCGTGTGCTCGGCATACAATCGCTGATCGCCATCGGGTTCTACCTGTTCATCCTGTTTACTTCCAATCCCTTTGAACGCATGGTGCCGCCGCCGCTCAATGGCGAGGGACTGAACCCGTTGTTGCAGGACCCCGGCCTCGCATTCCATCCGCCCATGCTGTATCTCGGCTATGTGGGCTTCTCCATGGCGTTTTCATTCGCCATCGCCGCCTTGCTTGAAGGCCGTGTCGATGCCGCCTGGGGGCGCTGGGTGCGGCCGTGGACACTGGCGGCGTGGGCCTTTCTTACCGCCGGAATCGCCTTGGGATCATGGTGGGCGTACTACGAACTGGGTTGGGGTGGCTGGTGGTTCTGGGACCCGGTGGAAAATGCCTCTTTCATGCCGTGGCTGGCGGGAACGGCGTTGCTGCATTCTGCTACCATGGTGGAAAAGCGCGACACCATGAAGGGCTGGACCATCTTCCTGTCCATCGTCACCTTTTCGCTCAGCCTGTTGGGCACCTTCCTGGTGCGGTCCGGTGTGCTGACCAGCGTCCATGCCTTCGCCACCGACCCGGCGCGCGGCGTGTTTATCCTGTTCCTGCTGATCATCGTCATCGGCGGCTCGCTGGCACTGTTCGCCTGGCGCGGCCCTGCCCTGCGCAACACCGGCGTGTTCCAACCGGTATCACGCGAAGGTGCCCTGCTGGTCAACAACCTGATCATGACCACGGCGGCGGCTGCGGTGTTGCTGGGCACACTCTATCCGCTGTTCCTCGACGCCATTGGTGGCGACAAGGTTTCTGTCGGACCGCCCTATTTCAATACCGTCTTTATTCCCCTGATGATCCCCATGATCGCGGCCATGGCCGTCGGCCCCATGCTGGGCTGGAAACGGGCTGAACTGGGCATTGCCCTGAAACGCCTGTGGCTGGCCTTCATCATGACCGCTGTCACGGCGATCGGTGTCTGGTCCTTCGTTTCCGAAGGCCCGGTGCTGGCCGTTGTCGGTCTTGCCATGGCGGCCTGGCTGAGCGTCGGCACGCTGGTTGAAGTAGCAGAACGCATCCGCTTGTTCCGCGAGCCGATTGGTGGATCACTGGGCCGCCTGATACGCACACCACGTGCTACCTGGGGCATGACACTCGGGCATCTGGGCCTTGCCATTGCCGTTGCTGGTATGGCCGGCGCAGGGGGCTGGAAACAGGAAGCCATCCAGACCATGTCGGCCGGTGACAGCGTGGACCTCGGTGGCTACACCTTTACCTTTGAAGGGGCGACAGACGGAGAAGGGCCAAACTACTTTCTGACCCGAGGCATCTTTACCGTGACCCGGGATGGCCAGCCGGTTGCCACGCTCTATCCGGAAAATCGCCGTTATCCGGTGCGCTCCATGCCAACAACGGAAGCCGCCATCCATACCCTGTTCACCGGTGATCTCTACGTCGTCATCGGCGACCCGGAAGGCAATGACGGCGCTTACGTGACGCGCATTTACTGGAACCCGCTGATCGCCTGGATATGGGCCGGGACCCTGATCATGTCATCGGCAGCAGGCGTCAGTCTCAGTGACCGACGGTTCCGTGTCGGCGTACCGCGTCGACGAAAAACACCCGTTAGCACGGCGACGGCCGAAACATGATACCGAGCAATCCCAAGCGTCTGATTTTCCTGCTTCCCGTCGTGATCTTCGGTGTGATCGCGATCTATTTCGCCATCGGCCTGACCAAGGACCCGCGCCGGTTGGAATCCGTGCTGATCGATACGCCAGTAGCAGACTTCAAGCTTCCGGCCATCAAGGGACGGGCTAATGAGGGGCGCGAATGGGGGCTGGAAAGCGCCGACTTCAAGGGTGAAGTTGCGTTGCTCAATGTGTTCGGCTCATGGTGCATTTCATGCCAGATTGAACACCCCTTCCTGATGCACCTGAAACAAACCAGTGACGTTCCCGTTCACGGCATTGACTGGCGCGAGATAGACCCGGACGACGGCCCCGACTGGTTGAAGCGGTACGGCGATCCCTATGCGCTGATCGGAGACGACCCCGCCAGCAAGGGGGCGATTGCCTTTGGTGTGACCGGTGCGCCGGAAACCTTCATCGTCGATAAGAGGGGCATCATTCGCTACAAACACATCGGCCCCATGGATCAGGAAGCATGGGACAACACTATCTTTCCGCTGGTGCAGGAGCTTCGCAAACAATGATGATCAATCGTATCCTGATCGGGATGGTTCTTGCCTGGACAATGCTTGCCCATACGCCCGCGCTGGCTGTCGACCCCGGTGAAATGCTCGACGATCCGGTGCTGGAAGAACGCGCCCGCGACATCAGCGCCGGACTCCGCTGCCTGGTTTGTCAGAACCAGTCGATTGATGATTCAAATGCCCAACTCGCCAAGGACTTAAGGGTGCTGGTGCGCGAGCGTCTGGTTGAAGGCGACAGCAACGATCAGGTCATTGACTATGTGGTGTCACGCTATGGCGACTTCGTGCTGCTGAAGCCGCCCATGAAGGCATCCACCTACGCTCTGTGGTTTGGCCCTGTCCTGATCGTCGTGCTGGGCATCTTTGCCTTCGTCACCCTGTTCAGGCGGCGTGCTGTCACGGTGGTCGATGGTAGATCACAAAGTCCCGACCGATTGAGCGACGATGAACAGAAACGTATCGCTGCCCTGCTGAACCAGGTTGACAATACCAGCAAATCTGGAGGATCCACCTGATGCTCTGGATCGGTATGGTCATTGTGGGCACAATCGCCCTCGCCATTCTCGCGTTGCCATCGTTGCTCGGCAATCAAAACAGCGAAGACGTGCCCCGCCAGGACTACGACGCAGCGGTCTACAAGGACCAGCTCGCCGAGGTTGACCGCGATGTGGAACGCGGCCTGATTTCGGAAACCGAGGCCGAGACCGCACGGGTGGAAATCCAGCGCCGCCTGCTGAACGCCGTTGATGCAAATACCGAGCAGAAATATCTGGTTGGTGAGGGGCGAAACTATCTTGTGCCAACGCTGGCCCTGATGGCCCTCATCGGCGCCGTCGTGCTGTATCTGGAACTGGGATCGCCGACCGTTCCCGATTTTCCCTATGCGTCTCGGAGCGATCTGAGTGACCCATCCATAACAGGGGAAGCCGCACCCGACATGGATGAAGCAATATCTCAGCTGGAAGTCCGCCTTCGCGATAACCCGGATGATCCGGAAGGCTGGATGATGCTGGGCCGCACCTACTTTGCTCTGGAACGATACGTCGAAGCCCAAAAGGCTTTTTTACAGCTCTATGAACTCACCGGCGATATTCAGGCCAAGGCGGAATACGCCGAGGCTCTTGTCATGGGCAGCAATGCACAGGTCATACCGGAAGCGCTGGAAATTTTCGATGAAGTGCTGCGTGCCGATCCGTATGATCCCAAGGCACGGTTCTATTTTGGCGTCGGGGCAGCGCAACAGGGTAATCTGGAGGGCGCCATTCAGATCTGGACCGACCTGCTTCACCTCTCTGCCCCCGATGCGCCGTGGATCGCGATCGTCCAGCAACAGATCCAGGCCGCCGCTGCCGAAGCCGGGATTGATCCATCAACCTTGAAGCCAACGGAGATGGCAGTAAAACTGGCAGAGACCGCGGGTATCCAATCGGGTGGTATGTCCGCCCCTGTCGCGCCGGGGCCATCACAGGAAGATATCGACAACGCGCAGCAGATGACGGCCGATGAACAGATGGAAATGATCCGTTCCATGGTTCAGCGCCTCGCCGACCGGTTAGCGGATAACCCCAATGACCGGGAGGGTTGGCTCCGGCTGGCGCAGGCTTATGAGGTTCTGGGCGAGACCGAGAAAGCCAAGGAAGCCCGTCAGCGGGCAGCACAAACCGAACCCTGATTTCCCATATTCCCCTTAATCCCTGACTGGTCTTCGGGTCGGTTTCCCCCTATAACGCAGCCATGAGCATCGAAACCATCATCGCCCTCGCCCTCGCCTGTTTTGTCCTGATGGGCACGCCCGGCCCGGGAACACTGGCGACCGTAGGCCGTGGTCTGGCCCACGGTCTGGGCCGCACACTTGTCTTCATTTTGGGCATTATTACCGGCGACATGATCTATCTGTTTTTAGTGATTTTTGGCCTCGCCGCGCTGGCCGATGCCTATGGTGAGGTCTTTGTTGTTATTCGTTGGGCCGGGGCTGCCTATCTGGTCTATCTGGGCATCAAGGCGTGGCGCGCGCCTGCGGCGCCACTTGAAAGTATTTCTACAGAAGCGGCGCGACCGGTTCGGGATTTCATGGGGGGCCTGTCACTCACATTGGGCAATCCGAAAGTGATCTTGTTCTATACCGCCTTCCTGCCCTCATTCATTGATCTCACAACGCTGAGCTATAGCGATATAGCGATTATCGCCGCCGTAGTCTCTGGTATGCTGTTTTTCGTTTTGGTGGTGTATGCCTGGTTGGCGGACCGGTCACGCCGGGTGTTCCGCTCGGAACGCGCCGTGAAGATCATGAACCGCAGTGCCGGGACAGTCATGATCGGCGCCGGGGCCGTCATCGCAACGCGCCAGTAACTTTTATACCTACAGTCATTTTATTGGGGAGGAACGGAGCGTGAGCAGCTTCAAGACCATCGATCAACTGGACGTTAACGGCAAACGGGTTCTGGTTCGGGCCGACTTGAATGTGCCCATGCAGAATGGCAAGATTTCAGACACCACGCGGATTGATCGTTCGCTCCCGACCATCAAGGACCTCATAGGCAAGGGCGCGACCGTGATCGTGCTGTCGCACTTTGGCCGCCCCAAGGGTCAGGTCGTTGCCGACATGAGCCTGCGCCCTATTGCGGTTGCTTTAGGTGAGGCGCTGGGAACGAATGTTACCTTCGCGGCGAATTGCATCGGCGCGGAAGCCGAGGCCGCCGTGAGCACGGCCCAACCGGGCAGTGTGGTCCTGTTGGAAAACCTGCGTTTTCATGCCGGAGAGGAAAGCAACGATGCCGACATGGCCGCCGCGCTAGCCGCGCTGGGGGATGTCTACGTCAATGACGCTTTCTCCTGCGCCCACCGCGCCCATGCATCGACGGAAGCCATCGTACGCCTGTTGCCCTCGGCCGCCGGTCGCCTGATGCAGACGGAACTCGATGCCCTGGAAGGCGCTTTGGAAAAGCCCGAACACCCGGTCGCCGCCATTGTCGGTGGTGCCAAGGTCTCCACCAAGATGGCCGTGCTGGGCCACCTGATAGAAAAGGTTGATGTGTTGGTGATCGGTGGCGGCATGGCCAATACGTTCCTCTATGCGGGCGGCATGGATGTGGGTGCGTCGTTATGTGAAAAGGATATGGCCGACGACGCCCGCGCCGTTCAGGACGCCGCTGCTGCCAAGGGCTGCGAGATTATTCTACCGGTAGATGCCATTATAGCCCGTGAATTTGCCGCCAATGCCCCTTCTGAAACAGTCGAACTGAATGACGTACCATCGGATGCCATGATCCTCGATGCTGGCCCCGCGACTGTTGCGCTGACCAACGACAAACTGGCCACGTGCAAGACTCTGGTCTGGAATGGCCCCATGGGCGCGTTTGAATTGACGCCCTTTGATGCCGCCACCAATGCTGTGGCCCAGGAAGCCGCTCGGCTGACGAAAGCCGGCCGCCTGCTCAGCGTAGCGGGCGGCGGCGACACCGTGGCGGCGCTGGCCAACGCAGGCGTAGTTGATGATTTTTCCTATGTATCCACCGCAGGCGGCGCATTCCTGGAATGGCTGGAAGGCCGGGAACTACCCGGCGTGGCAGCGCTCAAGGCGGCGACCTAGGCCTCGATAATCTTCTGCTTTTTCAGGTTTATTATTTGCGAGCCGAATACAGCGAGCAGGATCACAACACCGCCCGCGATGGTAAATATCGGTGGTACTTCAGAAAACAGCATCCATGCCCAGACCGGAGCAAGTGGTGTTTCTGTGGCACTTATCAGAGCCGCTTCAGCAGGCGGGAGACGACGCGCCCCTTCCTGAAGCGTCACGGATGCAACAGCAAAGATCAATCCAAATGCAGCCATGATTACAATCTCGCCAAATGGAGCTGAGAAAGGATCGCCATAAAAAAACCCGAGAGGCAACAGAAACAACGAAGCCATAACAGACGGCCCCGCTGCTGGCGTTTGAGGATATCGCCGGTAAATGACCATGACCAATGACATCATAAGTGTCATCCAGAGCGCCAGAAAATCTCCACCAAGATTTATGGTGCCCAATGACCCACTGACAATCAGAAGCACCCCGAATAAGGCGACAAGACTGGCCACCATTACGGACAGTGTTGGTCGTTCACGGAACCACATCCATGCAACGCAGGCCGAGGCAAAAGGCGCTATGGCATAGATCAGGGATACATTGGCGATAGACGTCAGTTTAAATGCCGGAATGAAGGCCGCCGTTCCTGCCGCACCGAAAATGGAAATGATCCAACCCGGTTTGCCCATGCAGAGAAATTCTTGGCGAATTTTACCGTTCCATTGGATATAGAAAACGGTAAACAAAGCCGCAAACAACCCCCGCCAGAAAATCACGGACCATGCATCTGCGGCTACGCCTTTGGTAAAAAGACCTGCCGTGCTGAATACCAGCGCTGAGACCAGCATCAATATGACGCCGCTTCTTCGTGTCAGTGCCCGGGGGCCGGATAACCCTGACCTAAACATTCTAGCATTTGCTTCCACGTGGTGTGTTCTCCGTTTCACTTTAATCTAATGCTGTGAAAATTTGATTTGGTCTGTTCATAGCGCTTCACTCCTGACACCATGGAGTCAGGAGTGTTCGTTTATTCTGTGAAAAATGGAGGGGTTTGTGCGCCGGGCGGATCGTCTTTTTGAAATTATCCAGATACTGCGGACTGCACGGAGCCCGGTTACAGCCGACAGGCTCGCCCGCAGACTTGAAGTAACTGCCCGTACCGTTTATCGCGACATCGCCGTTCTACAGGGCCAACGTGTGCCCATCGAAGGGGAAGCCGGTGTCGGTTATGTCATGCGTGAAGGGTTTGATCTGCCTCCCCTCATGTTTACCAGCGATGAAATCGAAGCCATCGTCGTCGGTCTTGGTCTCCTGAAAAGAACAGGCGACACAGGTCTGCAGGATGCCGCCGAGCGAGTCGCATCAAAGATCGCATCTGTCTTACCTGATCACAAAGGCGGCAAGATTACGGATAACACGCTCCATGTCTCAGACTGGGGTGCCCAATCACCTGCCAACATTAATCTGTCGGACGTTCGCGAAGCCATTCGGAGCGAGCGAGAAATCAGTCTAATTTACGAAGATGAAAAACGGATGACCACAGATCGAACCGTCAGGCCCATTGCCGTTCTCTATTTTGCCGAAGTCGTGGTGATTGCCGCATGGTGTGGACTGCGTCGGGACTTCAGGCATTTCCGTGCCGACAGGATCATCCGCTCGACCCTCCTGAACAGTCACTTCACAGGGCTAGGAGATGATCTACGGCAACAATGGGTGGCCCTGCATCAGGCGTTTGTGTCCTAGACCTCGCTATCGCCCTTTTTATCCGGGCGCAAGGAAGGTGTCCCTTCTGCCCTGGATGCCGGTCCCAGCTTGTGCACCAGATCGTCCAGCATGTTTTGCAGGTACTCAGACTGCGATAACAACTTGTTGGTCGCGGCCAGCGCCTGGGTTGATGCGGTTGATGCGATTTCCTGCGCCACCACATTGACCATATCGAGAGACCCCCGTGCGGCAACAATCAAGCGCTCGGCCCTGTTCACGGTTTGGCGGATTGCATCGAATCGGCGACCCTCCTGTGGGGCATGGGGCTCACCACCCGGCAGGTAAACCAGTGTCTCGTCATCACGATAGACCGGATTGGGTGCTGTCCGGTTGGGGGTGCGGAAGACCAGCAGGTTAGCTTCATCACGGATCATGGCGACGCAGCCTTCCAACTCACTGACATGACGGGTGGTATCGGACAGCGCCTGTATAAGCATCTCCGTGCGCTCAACGTCCCGCGCCGCATCGGTGACGAACTCGCTGAACTCGCTCAACTGTTTCGATGCATTGCCAATGGGACTACCGATCTGTCCCGGTGAAGATAGCGGAGGCAGGGAAGGAGGCTGTTGCACCATCGGTTCCGGTGGCAATGTGGGCATGGTTGGCGGTTGTTGATCAACAAATGGCGGCGCAGGGAGCGGAGGCACATCATCCGGCGCGGTGGTTGCATCAGCATCGTCATTGTCATCACGTTTATCAGATGATTGTCCGGTGGTGATGTCGTCCATTTCCGGATGGCCCACAGCCTCCGCGATGGCGCCAAGCGCCAGGCGCATGCGGACATCATCCAGCTCAACCCGCAGATGATCGGCCTCGGCCATATGATCGAGCCAGGTATCCAGTGCGCGGGCCATGTCACCAATGGAATCCTGGTTGCCCCTTAATGGAATCGATATGGCACGGTCTCCGTCGGCCAGTTGCCGGACAACCTCCGTCAGTCGCCGTAGGGGTGATGTAATACTGCGTAACATGACAATGCCGAACAGGATCAGTACACCGAGAATAGCGATACTGCCGATGACGACAATCTGACGTACCTGTTGATGTTCACGCTCGAATGCAGCCGGAGCAGCGCGACCAAACTGTTCACTGAAATCGGTGATGTCGCGCAGGCTCGGCCCGATATAATCGAGAATCTCCGTAAACGGTGGCGCGTCGGTTACCGATCTCGCCTTGATATCGAGAATGGCGGCCACGACACCGGCATGACGTTGTAATAGTTGGGTAATGGCCCGTTTGACCTCATCATCTGCCGCAGACTGCTCAAGTCGTTGAGAGATTTCTTTATAGGCCATACCGACAGCGTTCCGGGCGTCACCGTCAACCGGAGCCGGATCCTCATCCGAGCTGGCATCAAGGGCATCGAAGTCACCCACCAGATCCCCCAATTCATTTGCCTTCATCACTTCGCGGATCTTTGTAGCAATATCTCGGCGTTGGCCATTCAGACCAGTGTTCTCGTCCATGCCCAGCTTGATGCGAAAATCGGTCATGGCGATGAATTCAGCACTGTAATCGGCGAATGCGTCGCGGGTCGTAATGATGGGATCGCGAATTAAATCGGCTTGGGGAATGCGTTGCAGAACATCCAGCGCCACTGCAACACGGTCTCCGGCGCGTCGATGTCCCTGTGATGCAACAGGGTCACCGGTTTCCCGCACCCGCGCATCAAAAACCCGGACATCATCAATCGCACGGCCGAGTTCCGTTACCGCGCCCGCGACGCGCTGGGCATTTTTCCATGACCCAAGGGCGATAGACAGACGTTGATCGGTGTGAAAATACATCGCAGCGAATGCCACCATGGCCAATACGCCGACAAAGAAAAACAACGCCGTCCGGGTCGACAGCCGCGTCGTGCCCATAAAGGATTTATCGGCGTGCTTCTGCGGCCGAAGGTCCAGATAGGCATCATCATTCTTTGGGTCGAGGTTCATGGTATTCAGATCGCTTCATTGGGGTTACCCGCATTCATTAATGTCATACTACGTTATTATGAGAGAAACAGACAGAGCCTCTAAGCTTCTGATTTTATATCAATTTTTTTATTAATGTTCGTTAACAACCAACAATTTTGACCTATAAT
>FLOH01001005.1_pt1 | contig 47663 bp, 44 predicted proteins | sample 756751 | NCBI WGS metagenome assembly FLOH01 (sample SAMEA4026879, study PRJEB14308) | marine metagenome | biome: coastal water; material: water | depth 74 m | reverse complement strand
TAATAGCTGAGAAAGTCAATGCTGTAATGAATGGTAAGAGAAAGACTCATGCTGGTTGTGTATGGAAAAGAGAAGATGAGCACACTGTGGACACTAAGAGTGTCGTTATTGATACATTGATGAAGCCTACACAATTAGATACTAACCAAGGCACTCCTAAAGCACGCAGAATGATTGCACAATTAAATGATAATATGGAAGTAATAGCAGAATTTACTAATCATGTTGAGGCAGGGTTATCAATTGGTATATCCCGTGGTATGTGTAATAGAATTAATGAAGTATGTAAAGGTACAAGAAACATGTGTGGTGGGTTTAGATGGAAGTACAAAGATGAGCTGCCTACTGACGATGGTAGTGAATTGTTTACATTCTGGTATAACTCTATTCGTGTTGATTGTAGTAATGCGTGGAAAGATTACAATACTTTTAAAGTAGAAGTAGGTGCTGGTACTAAATTAGTTAAAGGTAATGTAAATAAAGCTTGGAGTGCTAGTAACTTTAAATGGGTAGATGAATCGTATATAAAAAATGATACCAGCACTCGTAAAGTACTTCAGCTAACTAATACACGTGACAGAAAAGATGCTTCACTTATTGCAGAGTATGCAACAACTGTGGCAGCCGAAAAAGTTACTGGAGTAGCTAATGCTAATATTAGGGTTGTATGTAGAGGTAAGCGAAACTCTGCAGGCGGGTTCAGATGGGAGTATACTATTTAGCTTCAACCTCAATTAAGATAAATAATAGTATAATAACGGAAATAATACTACTACTAAAAACAGTAGCTTGGGTACTTATGCTACCAACCTAAAGGACATTAAATGAGAACTAAAAATAGAACAGTGAACGACTTCGACGGTATAAGCATACCAGCATTTGTTATTGCTAATGGTAAAACACTTACAAGCCCGTATACACCAGCTAGGGATGAGGTCATATGTCTTGGTAATGATGTTACTATTACAGTTAATACTATACCTGTAACCTACTTGGAAGGCACTATTGTAGCATTAAAAGCAGGTGTTGTTTACATACTAGACGTACCTACTTCTATCCACTACATGTAATGGAATTATATGCTTAATTTATACATGGCACTGGGTGCAGTAGGTACTAGGTATAACCCTCTAATAAATTACAAATGGTCTACACTACCAGTCTCTAGTGACTATATTACTGATGGTATTGAGTTGTGGGATGATGATTTAGCAGTCGTAGGTGTTTTTGATGCTAACAATTACACAGAAAAACTCGGCAATAACACTTATAGAGTAGTGTATGATGGTACAGATATTAAACAAGTAAAGATAACTGGTATATATGATACATCTTCATTGTATATGATAGATATAGAAATAATAACAACAATATCTGGTTCGGTGAAAGTAGATACCAGTAGTTCTGGACAGGCTGTTTTATTATCTACCGGAAAACATTACTACAATCCAGCTAATGCTGATGCTAGTATATATAGAGGCGCAAAACCTACTGATGTAACATTTAAAATAAATAGCATACAAAAAGTAATCCAAGAACCTAACAAAAGATACCTTAGAGACTCAGGTACATCTAAGAGTCCTATGGCTTTATATAGTGGTGCAGGGGTTAAACTTAATGGCTTAGACCAGAGTGTGATTACTGGTACTTTTTTTGAGCTTGGTCTTTCTGGAATTAAGACTAAAACAACAACTCTGTTTACTCTTACAGAAAGTTTTAGTGGGTATGCCTTTAACACAGGTACAGGGTATAACCAATCAGGGATGCGAATAAGTGTAGTTAGTGGCATAATGTATATTGCTGTAAATAGGTCTACTGACAACTACTTAACATGCGCGATACAAACTAGTGGAACTTATGCAGTAGTGTTTGACAATAGTGACCTAAAAGTATATGAGAATGGCATACTTATAGGAACTCAGATATTGTCAGTGTCTACTTATACATTAGTAATGAGTGAAAAGTTTAATATTGGTTCAAACTCAGAAAACACTTTATTTGGTGGAGGTGTAATAAGTAATAGTATATTAATAGATGGTATTGCCCTAACACCAACTCAAATAGCATACCAATACAATAACCCAGAAAAGTTCCTATACCATACTAAGCAAACAGACGGTACATATACACATCACTCTGAAATACTAAGTGAAGCTGAGATAGCTAATGTAGTAGCACACTTTCCTATGAATGAGACCGACGAGTATGTTCGGAATATGATGGGGTATAATGAGGGAATTAATGCTTTTGATGACGCTACAGAAAGTAACAATCTAGGGGGTGTAATTACACTTACGGAGGATGGTTTTACTGCAAGTTCTGATGGAACAGCTGAGAGTAATATTAGACCTGCAATAAAGTTCCCCGTAGTAGACATAGGGTTATACCTTCTGCGAATTGACACAGAGGTAATCAGTGGAAGTGCTACATTTAGGATATATGACGGAGCCTCATATACTTTTACTGATGTGGCAGTGGTTGATGGTTATCAAGAGTTTATTATAGATATTAAATCTAACACCTGCTTTTTATCTTATGATGGATTAAACAACATATTTGATATATCTGTTATAGCTTCTATGAAGAAACTCTCATCAACCTACCCAATCCAAAACTTCACCGCCTCATGTAGAGATGAAGCAATAAATCTTCCATACGGTAGACAAAACGCACTACTAGAGAGAGATAGCCTTGGAGTAGAGATAGGTAGAAGTGGTTACTATGAAATGGATGGTACACAAGTTCCAGCATTGAGACTTCCTATGACTGATACTGAATTATGGAGTGGGAATTTCTTTCAGATTGAGATGGTTATTAGTAGGGAGTTGATAGTAGATAATATTCCTTTGACATACACTATCCAAGACATAGCAAAAAAAGGACATGCTCTATATGTAAACAGGTCTTTCAATAGTGCTTATATGGGGCTTCTTTTGTATGATGGGAGTGGGGTGGTCGCAGTATCAACAAGTATAGACGAAAACCTACACCACCTAGTTTTCACAGTAAATGCAACAGAAATGTATATGACAGTAGATGGTGTAAAAGGTACAGCAGTAGCACACTCTTTTGTACCAAGTGGATTAAGCTTTGCAGCTAGTATACAAACAAGTCCAATGGGACAGCTAAGACTATTCAAGATACACAAAGTGTATCAAGACGAGACAAAGTTATTTGATAAAGCAGTCAATGCTGGATTACTAAACTAAAGGAAAACTTATGATAGATACAAATACAGAATATGCAAATACAGAGTTGTTATTAGATACAGTAACTAATGGTTATCAGTATATAGTAGTTCACAAAGATGCTTTAGCGATAGATATTCCTCTATCAAAATTAGCAACTAAGTTAATTGCTGATGATACACCAACAGGAAACTTCTTGAATATAGCAGATATGGAAACCTTACTTGGGTCAAAGTTTGTACCAGTACCAAAGCTAGATATAAACTATGTTTTAATACATTGGTGTTTTGATGAGAAGTTAATAGGCGGTAAAAGTGAACAGGAATTACTTAAAGGGTTGTTTACAGCTTATGGATTTACTAATATACGAGACTTAAATAACGATGGAATAAACGATTCTGAGATAGAAGATGTAGATTGGGATGTAGCTTTGGCAGATATTAGTAAAAAATACTTTCTTTTTGTTTCTGCAAGAGAGGTGCAAACAGTTCCTGTTGTGGAAACACAAGAGCCTACTATATAACAGTAAATATAGTGTGTAATATAGAGCTATCATGGGGTAAGCTAAGGACCGTGTAGCTTCAACCTTAATTAAGACAAACAATAGTATAATAACAGAAATAGTAGTGCTACTTGTAGTACAATAGAACCAATAGGTACGTTGACTATCAAAGTATACGTCAAATTATGTAATGGCAATGAGTATAACTCAACCAAAAGGATAATACACAATGGCACAAAAACCATTTGATAAGATGAACAAAACTGAACTAGAAAGTACAGTTGCATTCCTAAAACTAGAAGATGCAGTATCGTCTGCAGCAAAAGACCCAAGTAAAATTACTAATGCTGAGTATGTTGGCGTGTTAGAAGCATTCAAAGCAAAACAAGATATAGACAATGCAGATGTGTTAAGTGAGGTTAAAGCAACCACTTTAGTACAGCCTGCAGTTAAGGTAAACAATAAAGCTGAGAAAAATATTGCTAAGGCAGAAGATTTGCATACAATGATCCCTGTAATTGTTACAGACCACGATACGTCTATATCAATTGACGAAGATGTAGAAGGACGTACTGTTCCTGTTCGTTGGGGTAACCCAGTTATTGGTGGGTATACTACTAATGTACCTATTCACGGTAGGATGCAGTATTTACCAAAAGGTGCAGTTATTCGTTTAAAGAAAGTATCACTTGCACAGAATGTAAAGAACGCTGATGGGCAAGAGATAGTTAACCGCAATAGAAAGCGCTTTAGTGTAGCACACACAGATGGTTGGACAGATACAGACTTTGAAGCACATAGACAAGAACAACTGCTTAAACGCATCTAGTTATACAATCCTCTTCGGAGGGTTGATTTAAACAGATAATAAAGGAAGTTAAATATGAGCACAGCAATAGATTGGAGCACACTTACAGGTAGTAAAACACTTGCGGATGGCGGGTATACTGGTGACTTAATGACCGTTGCGAGAGCACATATAGATGATGCAATCAAGGCCGGCAGACTAACACAAAAAGAAGCAGGTCAAGTTTACTCAAGTATGATACCTGCTGCTATAAGTAGTGCAGCTAGCTTCATTCTTAATGATGCACTACAAGCTGCTCAGATACTTGGCATCGAGCAAGATAACCTAGTTAAGGCTCAGCAAGTACTAATAGCTGAGCAAGATTTACTACTAAAAACAAAGCAGTTAGAGCTAGAGACATATAGGCTGACTAACATTACACCTGCAGAGTTACTACAATTACAAAAGCAAACTGATATAGCCGAACGTGAAATGATAGTACAAGAGACTGAGTCCACTGCAAAGCTAGGGTTACTTGCTGAACAGACTCAAAGTGAGAACTTAGGACAAATAGCTCCTATAGCTAAAGTTCGTGATGAGAATGGAAGAAACATAGATATGAATGGAAATGATACAGTAGATTCTTCTACTAGCACACTACATTGGCAGAAAATTAAATCTATGGAGCAAGAAGTACTTAAGTCTACTCAAGATGTTGCAGCTGCTACTAAACAAGCAGCTATATTAGAGATTGACAGGAATATTAAGAAAGCTACTTTAGAGAGTGAGTTCGGTAAAGATGTTGTAGACACAAATGGTGTGGTGTCGTATACTACTAAGGCAACTGGTACTGATGGTGGCGATACCGCAAGTGCACTGCCAACCACTAAGTTTGAAGCAGAGATGCTTAAGACAAGAGTAGAGGCTAATATTGCTATTAATACTGCTAAAGGGTACTTAGCAGATGGTTTCTATAAGCAAGCTAAAGTATTACAAGAAATGACATTTGGGCTAGGAAATGCAGGTGTAATTACACAAGACACGACAATGGAAAATACGACTACGACTAAGACAGTAGACTCAACATCTATCTATGCTAGACTAGCTACTGCTCAAGAAATAGCCTTAAATGGAATGACAGGTGTCTATGGTAAAACTGTATCTACAGACAATGTAACACCATTCATAGATTTAGATGGGAAGGATGTACTAGGCACTACAAGTGGCACACTGCCTGTTGGCCCAGTGACTACGGAATAAGGATAAGGTATGGCACTAGCAAACTATAACGCAACTCTTGAATATGCAACAAATACACTACAGTTCTGGAATGTAGATGATGCAGATGCCCAACTAAAGTTTGATGCTGATACAATATTCAGTATAGAAAGAATAAGCAATAGTGCTGCTACACAGTCATGGAATCAATCCGTTAACTCAGATGCAGCTGCTGGTTTTGTAGAATTTGTGGTTACTCCAAGTAAAGGAATATTGTGGTCTGCTGGTGACACACTGTACGATATGAATGACCCAGTATATGAGCATATATGGAGCTTAAAGAGTCCGAGTACAAATGTGTATGTATCCGGATATATGAACCTAATAGAGGTAGCATAATGATTAAATTTAACTTTAGCAGTACTAATGGACTTGCTGATAAAGGTGGAGAACTAAAACAAAATGCTTTTGGTTCCTGTGCTGTAGTTCCTGTAGGTGCGGTTAGTTCATTTTCAGATAGGTTCGACGCACAGTGGACAGGTTATAATTATTTATCAAACTACACAACTATAACGGATGTAGCAAATACTGCAAATACACTACGAAATGAAGTAAATACCCTCTTAACTGATTATACAACTACAGTTAATTTAGCTGATGCTGTTAGTGCCAATATGCATGCATATGTGGATGCTACTTATGGCTCGGTAGTAACTAAAGACTCTGCCGCTAGTATGTACACTTTACAAGTATCTGCCGATAGCAATGTAGATGACACGGTACCAGCTGCTATAGCCGGATTCACTATAGGAGCGTTAAGTAACTCCACTACTAATTCTAGCTACTTTAATGTAGTAGCTGATAGTTTTATGGTGTATGGGATGGTAGACGGAGTACTAGATACACAGAAAACAGCCTTAGGTGTCCCTATTCCAGCGTTCTCAATAACTAACGATGGTACCAACACAAATATTAACTTTAATGGTAAGGTCGTATTTGAGAATCTGTTAGGAGGTGAAACTGTGCTTGAGGAGTTAGCAGATATTGCTAGCGATAGTATGCTCTCCCCAGGGGAAAAAGTTACAGCAGTGAGGCTCTTAACAGATGTCGATAATGACTATATCATTAAGATCTCTGAGGCTACTATTAGTGGGCTAAGCACATCCTACTTAACGTCTTATAAAAGTGCACTACATAGCTATATTGACCCTTTACTTATCGATGTTACAGTATCATCAGCTGTTGATAGGGCTACCTGGAATACAAATTGGAGTAACTATATAAACGAATCATTAAGTATTGATAAGTTAGTTAAAGATGGAATTAGGACCACATCCCAAGAAAACTTAGATGCTTTAGCAGATATAGCGGCAGATGGAATACTGTCCCAAGGTGAAAAAAGAGATATTATTCGAGAAGTCGAAGCAATAGACCTGAATAAGATAGACTTAGATGCTAAAGCTAGTGCTGTAGGTGTAAGTAGCACAACTTATGATAATTATGTAACTACATTAAAGAACTACCTTGGTACCCTTAGCACACCTGTAGCATGGAATTCTTTAGCCGGTGACACTACCGTAAATAGCACTACTTGGATGACTAATTTTAGGAATGTGTACAGTGAAAAGTTAAAGCTTGAGCAAGCAATTACATCAAAAATACAAAATAATGTAGACTTAATAAACAGTGACTTAGCAATTACAGGGGAAGAAAAGAGAGCTTTAGCTACACTACTAGGATCTATAACGAACGAGTACGCACCCTTAGTAGATAGAGCTAATAACATTAGGCTTAATGAGGTCCAAAGTGGTGGAGATGGTACGTTATTAACAGTGACACATATACTCGATTACCAAAATACATACTCAAACCTAGTGTCCGTAATCGGTAGTATGGGGGTGACCTGGAGTGGCACTTCTTCTGTATATGCTACAACCTCTACATACATAACCCAAAGTACAAGAGATTTATATGATACACGGGTTCTAGCGTATGTTAAGTATAAAGCACTATTAGAAGAGGCTATAGCAAATAAACTAAAGAATATAACCGATAACCTTGCAACAACGTTCGGGACTTCCAGTTCTGGCTATACAGAAATAGATGGAAGCACAGTTACTACTGGAAAACTTAAAAATGCTTCTGGGACTTCATATCTAGATCTAGATAATGGTGCATTCCAGTTAGGTGCGGATAAGCTATCGTTTGACGGGACAAACCTCACAATGCAAGGAGATATAACAGCAGGTAATATAAGTGGTGTAGCTATTACTGGTAGTTCTGGACATTTTACAGCGTCCCAATCAGTTGATAACTTGAATGTGGCACTAGTAGGACAAAGTACTTACAGTATTGGTGTTTATGCAAGTTCTATAAATAATTTTGGCATAAAGGCTGTATCTACACTTAGTAATGGAGTGGAAGCATCCTCATCAAACGGTAGTGGTGTATCCGCATATAGTACTAATGGTAATGGTGTATCTAGTTTCTCATACTCTGCTAAAGGGGTCTCCGGAGGGTCTACTAACTCATATGGTGTAATGGGAACAAGTTACTATAGTTATGGTATGTATGCTAGTAGTACACAAAGTCATGGAATATATGCCACCGGATCTCTGTATGGTGTATACACACCTAATGCAATTCTTGCTGTGGGTTACATTCGTAGTGAAGCAGCAGGATTATTTAACCAAAGCAGTATTGATACTTATGGTGTAGATGCAATAACAGGTAATTCTAATGGTGCTGGTGTTTATGGGCATAGTAGTGTAGCAGCAGGGGTTTATGGTAATGGTTCTCGTGGAGTAGTTGCTGCTGGTCAAAGTGGTAACTATGATTTTTATGCTCAAGGTGCTGGAGTTAACTACGGTTCATTTACTGGTGCCCATGATGCTTTTATAAACCTTACTGAAACATACATCCTTGGTGATATAGTCGCTATGGATGAAACACTATTTAAAGGGACATTATCTAATACAAGTGGTCGAGTAACTGTTACTAACTCCATTAATAATAAAGCTGTGTTTGGTGTTGTAGCAGCTATTGGTATGGATAAGAACGATGTTGTAGCTTCTGTGAGTCAAGTAGACTACCAAACAATAATTGCAGACATGGATAAAGTAGCTATAAACTCACTTGGTGAAGGGCAAATAAATGTATGTGAAATTGGCGGAGATATTGATAATGGTGACTATATAACAAGTTCTATAGTGCCTGGTAAAGGTATGAAACAGGCTGATGATTTACAGCACAACTATACAGTTGCAAAAGCTACTGAGTTAGTAGTGTGGGCTAATGAGGCTGACGGTACGGATGGGGTGTATTTATCTGTAGGTAGTGATGGTATAAGCTATAAAACTAAGATGATAGCTTGTACATATCATTCGGGCTGATTGGTTTCGCTTAAGTATATATGCGGAAGCAAGCATACAGAACTATCAATTAACTTTGATATGTCAATACATCTAATAAAACAAGCAAGTATACAGCATAAAATAAGTAGGAGACTAAATGAGGTACACACAATTTGACTTTGATGACAGTTCCTACGTAAACTCTAGGAATACAACTAAGAGTAATACAACACGCTCAGCTAAGCAAGCTAATATACTCAAGAGTTATATGCCACGTATTGATAGTGCACCTATTGTGGGAGACTTTAGAGGAGTTAGTTTTGACACAGCGCTGAAGTTTACGGATATTCCAAAAGATTGGCTGGTACCAGCGTTGATAGATGGTATTGAATACCACAGACCTGTAGATGCTACACACACACATTTAGTTAGTGAAGCGCCATTAACACTCCCCTTCTTTGGGCCTGCGGAGTTAGGAAATAGCTCATCAGACGCACCTAATAAGTATATTGGCGAAGTTAATTTATATGACTTAGTTCGTGGTAAGCAATTTGCAGACCAGGCCTCAACTTACTTCCAAATGGATGGGACTCGTATGCCTATAATAACTGCTAGGGACACACTGATAGCGTTAAAAAGTGAAGTAGATGTTAATTTAACTACGTCCCATGTGGGTTTTGTATACGGGGAACCTACAAATGCTTCACGGTATGGGAACGATTCTTGGGCTTATAACAATAAAAAATACATCAGTAGAAGCATAGTTACTTCTCTCGCTAATACCAGTACTATATATACTCACGGTAAATGCCCATACACTGCGGGTGGGCATGGTGCGGATATAGAGATGCTTACACCTACCGACTCTATAGTAAATAGGGGGTACGTAATACTAGGGTTTGACATATCAAAATCTACTACAGTGTTGGGTGCTGGGTGGAGTCTTGCAGAAAGTGTTACAGTATACCGTGGAATTACAACTACATATGTCGATAGCTATTTACTGCCTACAGATGCTAATCCAACTAAATTTTCGTGTGAATTTACAGATTTACAAGAGGTGGAGTACAGCAGGTACGAGGTACTTCGTAACTTAGTAGATAAGCTAGATGCTACCGCAAAGAACGCACTTATATCTAATGGTTATACCATAAAAATCCCTGGAGAGCTACTATCACAATTACTACAAGTGGAAATTGACAATATAGCAACCATTATATCACAAGGGGATGTAATGGTCCAAGATGCCGCTAATGCAGAGTTAGTAGAAGAGATGGTTGCACAGTTTGGGGCTACCGATAGTATACTTAATCTTGATATAAGCAATATGGATGAGATGTACGCATCGTACAAAATATCTCTACATGATGGCCTTACTAGTTATGAGGATGAAGATAAAAGAACTCCTTCTGGGGCATTCGTAGAGGCTGACCAAGAGTTTCCAGATTGGAAGGATTACTTTTATGTATTGTTTGATGTTCAGTATGTTCTAGACCCTTCAACATATCAGCTGGTGTCTACGGTGTACACGGCGAAAGCCTATCTCCCTAATTGGGAAAAGCTAAAGCAACTTAATCCGTATAAGTTTATGTTATTAATGCAGATATGCTTTACTATAGACGTTGGTACCCCTAAACCAAAGAAAAATATAATTGGACCATTAATACTTCTAGGTATAGCCATCTTACAAGCAATATACACACAACAATGGCAAGCGGCTGCGTTAGCCTGGGCAGCTGTGGCTGGGCAAGCAATTGCTATTATAGGTGTGGTTACGAATAACCAGAACTTAGTTAGAGTTGGTGGGTACATAGCTTTGATTGCTACAGTACTGTCAATTGCAGCTGCAACAAGTGGGTTAAATGCCAATAAGAAGCTAACCCCCTTAGAGTATGCTGCCGGAATAGCCAACCAGTCTGTTAAAGCACTTAATAGTGTCTTTAATGAAGTGGCAAAATTTCAACAAGCTAAATGGGTGCAGCAAATTAATGCACTAAAAGACGATGTAGATGATGCTAATGAATTAGCATCAGCACAGAGTAAAGAGACCAAAATCAAAGAATTAATATACGGGGATGTAGCTTTAAAGCACGACAAGTTTGGGTACGATGCTGTATTCATTACACCATACGATAGATATTTACGATTCAGTTAAGGTTATGTTATACTTACATAAGGTATAATGCTTAAATATATAATAATAGCTTGACTATTAATTACAACAAAGGATACATAATGGAGCTTGAATATACAGTTGAGGACACGTCTGGTTTTGGTGGTGTATACAACACAGTTAGTGGTCTTAAATCTAACCCACTTTTACAAGATTCAGTTATAGACAGCGCTGATATGTTTGGTAGCAAAGCACTTAATACTAAGTTAAATGATGCTGTTACTAATGGCATATCATCTAAAAAAGTCTTTGGGCAGCTAGGGAATACAGCAGTTTCACCTACAATAGAGAATGCTGCTATAAGAACGGCTACAAGTAATGGGTTTACTCCAGGTATGGCACCACCAGCAGGATTAGCTATGGATGATCTGTTAAACCAGTATTCTCCAGAGCAAATAGGTCAGATGAATTTTGATGGTGTTGCCGCAGGAACGTATGGAACAGATGCTATACCTGGTAAAGACAGTGGCTTCTTTGGTATAGGTAATGATAATATGAAATCAGCTATTGGCTTAGGGCAACTAGGATTAGGTGTTGCCGGTTACTTCCAAAATAAAGGTGTGTTCGATGCTCAGAAAGACTTACTAAAACAGCAACTGTCGGACGCTAGAGACGAAAGTGCAGCTAAGAAAGGTGTTCGAAGACAGCTTGGCGCTGCGTACGGAGGATAATTATGGGGCTACTAAATCCAACTATAAGTTATAACACTGGGCGTATTGTAGACCCATTCTCTGGGTTAAATACTGCATTCGGTAATATCACACAGGCTATAACTGCTGATGAAGCAGATAAGACTAGAAAAGATGCACTGGCGTTGCAGGCTGAGAGATATGCTAAAGCTGATGCACAGCAAGCACTGGATAATGCGTGGAGTGATAAAGCACATGCACAACAAGAAGCTACTTGGAAAACTGCTAATGATAAAACTGCTGAAGATTTAGTAATTAAGCAACGTATTGCATCATTAGATAAGAGCTACTCGCCTACTGCTAATGACAGCATAGCAGGTGTAGAAGACTACATAAATAGTCAAACACCAGAAGACATTGCTAGTGGCAAAGCATTCGGTAAAGTGGATGGAACAGACGCAGAGAAGGCATTACATGCTAAGTTTTCAGCTGCTACTAATAAAGCATATGATTCTGCAGCTCCAACACAAGAGCAAGCATTTGCTGAGATGGTTGGTAAGTATAGAGCAGCAGGAGCATCAACTGCTGAAGCTGAGGCATTAGCTAAGCTAAAGACTATGGGTTACACATCACAAGTAACACAACAAGCTGCTGCACAGAAACGTGCTGATGCTGTACTCGCACAAGACAAGTGGCTGTATGAGCAAACAGCTAAGCAACGTGGTGAAGAGGTTACTGCCCTCGGTAAGGCGTACTCTAAGAGTGGCTCTAAAGGTACTGGTACTGGTAGTTTTGGTGGCAACACACTAGATGCACTAGTTAAAGCCGGTATAAAGGGTGATGAAGCTGAGCAGTTGACTAGTGATATGGCAGACTTTAAGGCTAAAGAAAAGTATACTGACGCTCAGATAGCTAAAGCTATACCACTTGCAGCAACAGATCCAGCATGGCTTAACCCTAATGACCCCGAAATTCAAACTAAGATCCTAAGAAATATAGTTAGACAGAATTTTGGCACTAAAGTAGTTGATGCAAATGGTAAAGAAGGTTGGGTAGTTGACCCAGCTAAGTCCTTTTCAAATGGTGGTAATACCTCGTACGATGAGGCATTGGCCAGTATAAACGCTAGGTACACCGGACTGCAAAATAAGCCAAGTCTGAAAGCACCAGTTAGTAGTGCTAAGACAGCTGACCAGCTTAAAGCTGAGTTCATGAAGGCTTATAAAGGTGATACTAGTAAAGTAGGCAATAACCCTAATGGTGTTAATGCACATCCTGCTACTGTTAAGAAGCAGGAAGAGGCACTAAAGGTGGAAGTTGACAAGAGTACTCAGGCTAAGTTAGAGCAGCAAGCTGCAGCTAACACTAGTGCACCTATCACGCAAGAAGCACTAGCAAAAGTTCAAGCTGCTAATAAAATCAAGATAGCAGAAGATGAGATAAAAGCTACAGCTAATTATAAGCAGCAACAAGTAGCTTCGGCTGCTAAGAAACTAGAGTCTAAGAAGTTCAGAAACGCTACAGGGGAGTATGTAGACCCTAACCTTAAGGATTTCAATTGGCGTGATATTCTATCAGGATTCCAAACTCCAGATTTTATTCGTGGTGTAAATAAAGATGGTAAGGAGTCTCGTAGCAAAATAGCTGAACAGTTTACTACACCATACAAGGTTGATGCTATAGTAAACCAAAAGCAACCGTATAGCCAAACAATTAACAATATAATGGCTGAGTTGAAGGTAGGCAAAGCAGAGGCTATAAAGTTATTCAGAGACGCTAACTCAACTATTTCTAGGTAGCACTGCTAAACTATAATTAAGTACAACTATGGTATCCTTACACTAATAAATTAAGGATACCATATGGACAATATGTACACACTTCAAGATGTTGCTGAATCAAAAGCATACGCAAACTCACTTAGAGTCCCAATCCAACCTACACTAGTAGAAAATAAAGCAGCTAAACTAGCTGAGCGATTAACTGCTAAACAAATGAAAGTAGGCTTAGATACGGAGACTACTGCATCACAACTCCAACAAAGACTATCAGACATGGCAGATGCACAAATATTTACCCGCAATGATGGCAGTAAATACACACTGGACTACATGCTAGATGCTAATGGAATGAGCCAAGGTCAAAAAGAAGTTCCATTCAAGGATGTGAATAAATATGGTGGGTTGGCTACTAGAAATCTATACATAGATAACACTAATGAAGGCAACTACAAATTAGGACTAGCACGTAGTGATACTAAACCCGGAACAACTCCTTTTCAAGCAAGATACACAGATAAAACAGGCGAGAGTCCATACATAGGTGGAAAAGGACAGTACGATGGTACCCCTGGCCCAAAAGGCGTAACACCAGAAGATGGTGCATTGCTAGATATAGAACTACCTGCAAATACAGCTACTAAATTTGAGTATGATGTACATAGAAATGCTGGGCAAATTAGAAATAGAGCTATGGGTCAAGGCCCTAAGTCAGATACCACACAAGTAGAGTTCGGTGCTGGGCAGACTGAGTACACAACCCCAAACGCACCAATGTGGAACATAGATTACAAAGATAGTGGCGAGCAATACGCTGAAGGAACTCCATTACCTAATGTGCCAAAAGAGTATACACGTGGAGTTGGTGTACCTACACAGTTGGAAGATACATCCGGTGGGTTCTGGGGCAGTTTAGCTAGAGCTCCACAAGCTGCCTTATCTGGACTCGGTAAGAGTGCATACGACATGGCAGATACAGCAGTAGAAGCTGTTGGTAATATTGGTGCAAGAGGTTTAGATGCAGCTGGGTATGAAAATGCCGCTAAGGCTGTAGATAAACTCGATATAAATACAGAGCAAGGTAAGACCAAACAGGTTAATGAGCTGCTTGGGTATGCTGATACATACACTAATTCTCAAATGCAAAAAGCTAATGCACAATACGATAAAGGGATGAAGGATGTTGACTTCTTTACACCTAGCTCATGGCTCAAGATGGATGTTGGGGAGGTAGTTAACAGTGCTAAAACTATGCTATCAACACCAGAGACTGCAGGATATAGCCTAGGGTATATAGTACCTGCACTTATAGGTGTATTTGAGAAAGGTGCTATAAGGCTGCTGAGCAAAGTAGGACAGAAAAGCGCTATGGAAGTAGCAGATATAGCAAAAGATGCTACATTAAGTAAAGCAGCTAAACGTGAAGCAATCGATGGAATTACATCTAAGTTATCTGTAGCTGATAAGGCGAAACTTACACTAGCTGATCATGCAGATGCACTTGGTTACGGTGCTATGATGACTAATGACCAACTAGATGAAGTTATTGTAAAGAATGGCGGAGAACGGCCTACTCTATTTAAAGTAGGTACAATGGTAGCGTTAAATGCAGGCGGAATGAAGTTAGACATGGCGTCTACTCGGGCAATTATAAGTGGTCCGGGATTTGCAGATAACTTAGCAGAAGCCATAGGTGCAATGGGTAAAAGTAATGCGGCTAAAGTAATGGCTAAAGTAACTGAGTACTCGGCTAAGATGGGAGCTGCTGGTTTAACTGAGATGCCACAAGAGTACGCACAATCCTTTATTGAAGCGTTCAATAGAGTATATGGTACGAAAGATAAGAATGGCAATATCATTAGTGCTAAAGACGCGTTACTTGCTGAGTCGACACGTACAGATGCTGCACATGCTGCTATAGCCGGATTTGCTGGTGGTGTACATATGAATACTGGGGCACAAGTATTAGGTGGTATACCGTCTGCAATAAGCTCAGTCCTCCCACCATCAAAACCAGATGGCGACTACGTAGTTAGTGCCGCTGCCGCAGATAGTTTAAATAAGTTAAATGAGCTATCCAGTCATGAACGTTTTCAGAAGATAGCAAAAGGTGAAGAACCTGCAAGTGAGGACTTACATACATATGTCGATGGGCATATAAAGGCACTAGAAGATGAAGTCAATAACATACCTGACTCAGTTACTGGTAAGACAAGAGAAGGCCTAATAGACGGATTAGCTACTGCTCTATCTATGAAAGCTGCAATGAATCGTGGTAAAGGAACAGTGCTTAATAGTAGACCAATTACTGACATAGATAATGACATAACTACTGAGAATGCTAAAGGTGATGCTGCTGATGAAAAAGTGCTACATAGACTAAGTGTAGAGAAAGCGATAGCTGGGCTAAAGACACAATCTACTGGTACTGAGCAAGTAAACGTAGCTAAAGAATCAGGTATGTCAGCTTCAGATAGTCATGCACTTAAGTTCTACGGTGGAACTGTAGATAATCAAAGACGTACTGGGCTACTGGAATACATAGATGCACTTGATGGTACTGATCCGGATAGCAAACTACACCAACAACTCCAAGAAAGACTTAGACACTTCATAGCAACTCAGCAAGAGAAACTAGATGAGATGGAGAAGGCTAAGAAAGAGTATGATGCTAAGTTTGATGCATGGAAGCAGAATGGCGAGCAAGGTGCTGCACCTAGTGTACCTTTAAGTGGTGGAAGGTACTATGATGGCAGGTCAGAGAAAGGTATGCTAGAACCACAGGTAGCTGAGTTTAGTATCATGAGCAAAGTAGGTGATAGATACTTAGGTACTAGCAACTACAGTGAGCCAGCTACTGCAACTGACGAAACACCACAGACAGAGACTGCTGATCCAGTTACGACAGAAGCTACTATACCACAGTCGACAGACTATGAGCAAGCAGCTAATGGTGAGCAAGCTAGTGTATATAGCAACAAGCAGTCAACTACTGGTAGTACTGCGGAAAGTCCTGTTAATAATGATGCTATACCGGCCATAGTAACAAATATTGCATATAGTGTAATGAATGGTACGGAGCTAGCCTCAGCTGAGAAGCAGTTCATGTTAGATGAGGCTAATGTAGCACAAGTAGATGCTCAGATAGCTAAATTCAAAGAAGCTGGAATGAGCGGCAAAGTGGAAGAGCCTACTCAGCCTGTAGAGCCAATCGCAACTCCTACTAATACTACAGAAGATGGTGGTAATGAGACTTATGCTAAACCTGCTACAGTAGTTGATGAGGCTATTAATAAGGTACTAAAAGGTATAATGATGGGCAAAGATGGTAAGCTGAAACCTGGATTCAAAGCTATTGCCAAAGAATACAATATAAACCTAGAAGGATGCTAATATGCAATGCCCATTACAAGAGATAGCAATAAAATACATAGCTAAATACCCAGATAACTCACTAGCCCAAGAACTTGGCAGTGTACTACAACTTACTACAACTAAATCAGGAGCACAAGATGGAAAACAAACAGAAGATAGCACAACTACACCAGGAGCTGAAACAAGCCAAGGAAGAGAACAAGTTAGTGACAATGAGACTAAATCAAGCACAGAGAATATCAGACAAGATAAAGCAGCTCCAAAAGTAGATGAAGTTACCACTGAGGTAGAGTCAGATATAGTTACTAAGATGCGCGCAGAATTAGCTGCAATTAAAGCTGATACTAATAAGAAGATGGAGTTACTTAAAGAGTTGAGCATTACTTACCGTAGAAAGAAAGGCACACTACTAGAAGATGTCATAGCTCAAGGTGCTCGATTAGAAGCTGCTAAGCTGCAAGGTAAATACGCTAATGAAATAGACACATTACTTAAAAACTTATCTAGAATACCAGGTATACTGAATAAGCAATTAGCTCGCATTAAGAGAAGAAATATGCCTCAACGTCTCGAACAGGAGGAAGAGGTAGTCAAGCAAGCTCGCTTAACTACTGAGAGTACTACTAAAAAACTAGAAGAAGCCACAAGTGTGCAAGGACTAGCTAAACGTAAAGATACCTTACGTAGTGTGAATAACATGGCTAGATTCGCTACAGAGTTAGGTAACAACATTAGGAAGAATAAAGCACGTATGGAAGTGTACAAAGTTGCTATAGCTGCACAGAAACAAGAAGATGCTTATAATGCGTCCATTGGTGGTAAGTTAATTGATGCCATTGATGCTAGTAGGATGAAAAGTAAAGATGATGTAATCAGAAAGTACAACAATACTAATCCGGTTAAAGCTAAAGTTCCAATGAAAGCTAAAACAGTTTCAGAGAATCAAGGGCTAGGTACTCACTTCACATTTAATGGTAAAGGTGTAGATACATCTATAGTTAATGAGTTAGTAGAGGGTGCTGCAGATGTTTTTACTAGTAAAGACACACTTCCACTTAGAAGAACACTAGAGACAGTAGGTAAACTAGTTACAGCAATGGGAACACTTGAGCGTAGTGATAAGATAGCTACTATGACAGAGGATTACCATATAGCATATAACCCAATGGGTCCTATAAGATATGGTAAAGGGTTCACAAATGTAAGCAGATTACTAATGAGCATCGTCACTAAAGTAGTTCCAAATGGTAATACTGTGTTTAGCCACTTTGAGCTCAATGCAGATGTAAAGAATGCTATAGCATTAGGATTTACTGATTGGTTAGGGACAATAGCTGCGCCTATGCGTGCTGAAGTACGTAGTGAGGTAGATACTAATAGACTACTAGGATTAGACTCTAAGACTAAATCTACTGCAGAGGAACGTGTTAGAGTAGCTAACATAGATGGTACAATCCCAAATGCTACTAATACACTTGGAGCTGCTATATGGGATTACTTAGGGTTGAAAGCTAAACGGTCTACTGAGACAGTGAATAGGGACTTAATGCAGGCTAATATGAAGACTGAATTAGGGTTGCTTGCCATGATGGCCGCTGAAGAGGCAGGATTAGTTGAGATAACTAAAGGTGTATTACAGACTGCCTTATTTGGCTATACGGCTCCGGAAGGTGCTACAATAGCTACATATAAAATTACTAGTAATGTACAAGATGGTAAACTAAAAGATGAGAAACCTAATACTGTAACTGGTAATGGTGTAATCAGTAGTAATATAGTAGAAGGTAGTAAAGACATAGCTGAGAACATACTTAATACTAACGTAAGGTTAAGTACTGGTATTTATTGGAGTGCAGAAGAAACTAAAGTAGACCGAGATAGCATAGTTAATGAAGGGCTAACTGGTGAATTAGGTGCTACAACTACTGAAATGCAGAAAGATGCTATTGAAAAGCAGAATTCAGATGGTAGAGTATTTAATAACAGATTCACTGATGGACTAAAAGCTCTTGGTGCAGAGTACTTTGAGAAAATTATGGGCTACACACATGATGTAGATACTACAGTTCATAAAGAAGATAGAGCTGCTACTCATGGTAAGAACTTAGGTATACGTGATCAGTTAAAGTATTACCAAGAAGCACTACTTGAGAGTGAGAAGCGAAATAATACACCTATGTTTGCTAAATGGTACATAATGAGTAATAATAGATTTGGTATCAAGTCAAATACATTTAACTGGCAGGATAAGAAGCTACATAGACACTCAGTAGAGAAACGTAAAGTAGAAATTGCTAAAGATAGTGCTGAAGAGCAAGTATTCCTACTAGCTATAGCACAATCTATGGATATAGGGGTTGATAAGATACCATTTGAGAAGTCAATGGAGAAGTTGAAGAAAGTTACTGATGCATTAGATAAGATACTAGAAGCGGCTCCTGCTGATGGAAAGGTTAAAGCCGGATTTGAGTATATGGTCAGTAAAGGTATGACTGGTGAGCCCGAGTTGGCATTACTAGGATTAGTTGAGTATATAGCCTATAAAGAAGCTAGAGATATGGGGACTCCATTTAGTAGTGGTATGACAATAGAAACAGATGCTATTACATCTGGGTACATACTTAAGATACTACAAATGCCTGTATTTACTGATGCAGGTAACCTAGATATGGATAAAGTATACAGAGAATTAGCTAGAGGTGGCGTACTAAAAGAAAACGAGAAGCAGGCATACGGAGAGTGGAGAGATACTAAAGGTAATAAAGACTCATATGAAGTACCTGCCGAGTTACTAACTACTGCATTAAAAGCTACAATGTCTGATCCTGTCAATACTCACAAAGTTAATGTTGTAATGAGTTTACTTGGAGAGAACCTAACTAAAGGAATATCTAGAGGATTCATGAAGAACCCTTTTATGACACTGAACTATGGCTCAGCAATACGTACTATAATTGAAAATAAAGTTAGAATAGCTGAAGCTAACATATACAAATTACTTACAGAAGCATATATAAGCACGAATGCTAGACAAGAGTTAGTACATATAATGGAAGTAGCTGGTGTACCTGCTGGAATCGTTACTAAGCTTAAACAAGCACATAAAGATAGAACAATGCTTGAATTTGATATGGGAACTAAGAATATACAACTTATTAAAGATGTAGTAACTGAGGTGCTTAAAGATCCGCTGACAGCCACATTTGAAGAGCAGTATGGAGACTTCATTAAAGCTACTAAGACTATCAATAGTTCATTCCAGATGATGTTTAGAGCTGCTGAGCCTATGATAAAAGCTAGAATGGATGCTAAATTAGAAGAGCTAGGTGCTTATATAGACGGTAAGCCAAGGTCACTTACTAATAGTGAAATTAAAGAAATAATGACAGATCTAGTTAAAGTATTGCCAGTGTTTAAGATGGCATTTGCAGATAACAACTCAAACGTAGGGATAATAGCTAAACGTGGCAAAGGTCAATATGACGTGAGTGAAGACACTAATGACCAAGCACAGGGCACTATATACGGTGTAGGTAACGGCAATACTATTAGTGCGAGCACTACTTTATACAAAATGGTTGAGTCATATACAGGTGGTGCTCCAATAACAGTTCACTTCATGGATGCAATGATACAAGCTGCTGTTCTATCTAAGATAGAAAGTATAGGTGTGCATGATGCTAATATACTAGATGTACTTAATGCGATTCCAGGTACTAAAGCTTACAATGAAGCTGTAGCTAAGTTAGCTGAGACATACAGCTTAACAACTGAGATACTAAGTAGCATGAATGATACGATGAACACTATAGGCATAGACGGCTTAAAAGCACTAGACCAGAGATATAAAGCTGAGGCAGTTGAGTCAGACTTAAATCTAGCATTGAGTAGTAAGATAGTAAGTGAGCAAGATGCTGCTGGTATTCGTAATGATATAAATAACATCATTATGGCAATTATCAGCGAAGATAAAGGTTGGCAAGCTGCACAGTTAGAGGCATTACGTGTTGTTCCAGGATTAGAAGCATTCGTAGATGGGTTTGATGAGAGAGAGTTACCTACTGCTACTGAGGTATACTCAAATATGCGCGCATTACAGAAACTTAGTGAAGATGGTAGATATGAGCTATTGAACAATAAGTCGTTGTATATAGAGCACTCAGCATTAGCATTAGAAGGAGCTGGTATAGTTACAGAAGCTAAGTCATATGAGAAGCAAGTTCCAGAGACTAAGTTGAGTGACGTGTTCAATATAGCAGAACCTGTAGAGCCAGCAAAGGCTAAGACTAGAGATGCTATAATGTCAGACATAGAAGGTATACATACAGAGTTCAAAGCTACTAAAGATATGAAACTAACTGCTATGCTTACAACATTGAAAAAGATAATGGAAGGATGCTAACCCATGAGCTGTGAAATAGATAAAGCAATCAAGCAATTCAAAGCTATACTAAGTAGGTCAAGTACTACAGAAGGTCAGCGTAAGCTGGCTAGCGTTGCGTTAGTTAAACTAGAGGAACTGGCGGAAATACGAGATGGTGAGAGTATTGCTACGGTAGTAGCACAGTTAGCTAAGGTGGATACCTCTAGAGTGGTTGAAGATGTAAAACCATGGGACGTAAAAGGCACAGTTGTATGGGGACAGCGTGTTACTGGCAAGCAAGCACAATTCATAAAAGGATATACAGCAGTTAATAACTTCGGTAACCCATTTACAACCGGAGAGTTCCCATCTGCAACTGCTATTGATAGTATGACAGCTAGTGGCGATAATAATCAAGCATCAGTGCAATACTATAATTGGCTAATGACTGGCACTATTCCTAGTAATTATGATGGTGATGTGAAGCTACTTAATGCTAGACGTGAGTGGATTATTAGTAACTTAGGTAAGATACGTAATGCTACTGTGATAGCATACAAAGGTACAGCACGTGGTAAGAAAGTCTCACATATAAATGCACTAATAAAAGCATCAGAAGAATTGAATACTGGTAGCACTGGTAAAATAGGTAACCCACTTGTAAATGCAGGAGTAAATCCAACTGATATGGCCGGGCATGCTGCTAAAGATATAGCAATGGCTGAAATAGCTACACAATTCATAGGCACTAAAGCAAGTGATAATGTTGCTAAGTCTTCTACTGAGCTATACAAGGACGCATTTGGTGATAAAGCCAACACAGGTAACTACACAGCTGATGACATAGTCATGGTTAGTGGTAGTGGTCCGTGGAGAGGTGTAACTAATGCTGATATAACTAATAGATTTGAATCATTCTATAAGCCACTACTTAATAAAGCTATTACAGCAAACGCTAAGCTAGTAGTAGGTAGTGCTAATGGAACTGATACGCTTATTATACAACACTTAAAAGATAACGGGTATAAAGTTGTATTTGATAAAAAAGTTGGGTTTAATAAAGCAGTAGTTGCTACAGCAGCACAAAATACTCAAACTGGTATTGATATAAGCACAAAATCAGCTGATGAACTTGGCAAAGCATTGACTAATGTACATTATGCGTCTGCAGCTAAACCATACTCTGTATACTCTATAGTTCCATCTGACAAGACACTAAAAAGTCCAGGTACATTTAGTCAGAAATGGTTTAATAGAACCAATGAACAATCAGCGTTTGATGTATTTGGGCATTCAGTAGAGGGATGGTATAAAGCAAATAACTCACAAGCAATTGGGATGCAACAAGGTGCTGAAGCTACTGCATATGATGTAAAATTAATGCAAGGGCTAATAGAAGATAAGCTTACACAGCACCCGGATCTAGTTAGTCAGATAAATGAGCGTGGTGGTAAAGCATTTCTTGAGAAATCTACACATAGTATGGGATATGGCAGATGGAGCTCTAAAGGTGATAATCTATTTGTAAAAACATTGATAGACGCATATAACAACGTTAGTGCTGTACAGAATGTAGATGCTAATGTGCTTCCTATAAATGCAGGGCCAGAAGTAGAAATCAAAGAGCCAAAATACGAAATATTCAAGGATGTATATGCTAATAGTGACCAACGCAATGCTATTGATACACTTGGTAAGTTTCTAGAACGTGGTAAGTATGGTGACTTCACTAATAGCTCACAAACTTCTATTTTACTAAAAGGTCGTGGTGGTACTGGTAAAACGAGTATTATTAGCAAGGTACTACAGAATAGTGGAGTACGAAAGAGCAATGTACACTATGTTACTCCAACAAACAAGGCTACCAAAGTAATCCAGCAAATGGCACTTAGAAATGACCCTAGAACTGATAGTGTATTTGCGACAGTTGCACAAGAATTAAGTTATGTATTAGTTGGTAATTCCCTTCAGAAGAAAACTGATAAGCGTGATAATATAATTAAACCCTTAATGAATGGAGGATTCCATAAAGGTAATACTGTTGGTGAGGCTAAAGTTGTTGTAGTTGATGAGTCATCAATGCTAACTATGGACCTACAGAAAGAGCTAGAAGTAGCTGCTAAAAAGTATGGTGTTAAAATTATTTACATGGGTGATAACGTACAGCTTGCACCAATTGCAGATGGTGACTTACTACAAAGTAATGTATTTAATGACCATAACTCGGCAGATACACGTGTTGAACTAAGTAAACGTATGAGACAAAGTGAGGATTCAGGTATTCTTCCAATTACTGATGTACTAGCAGATGCTGTTGAATCTATGGTAGATGATACTGGTACAAAACAGACACCAACTAGTCAGCATAAAGCTATTAAGTTTATAGATACTAACTCTAGTGACGTGCAATTCAAACCACGAGTTGGTAGTACTATAAAAGGCTTTGTAACATCTGTAAAGAGTAACCCTACTAGTACTAGGTGGATTATGTTCAATAACAACCAACATGCTGAAGGTAAAAAATTAACTACAGCAGTTAGAAATGCACTATTTGGTGAGAGTGCTAAAGACCCATATGTTACTGGTGAGCAGTTGTATGTAGATGAAGCATTATATGCAAATGATGAAGAAGTATTCTCTACAGGAGATGAATTGACTGTTAAATCAGTTGGTGTAGAGAAGGTAGAGTCATTCTCAACATCTGAATGGGATAATACTATAAAGAAATTTGCTAGTAAGTACTATGAGTTACCTGCAGTAAAACTACAAGTTACTGATAACCTAGCCGGTGGAACATATGAAGTATTTGTTAAAACTGCTAGTACTGAAGCTGTATTAGCTAAGCTGCCTGCTAAATCTAAGAATGCAATTAACAGTAAATTTATGGTGAGCTCCCCTGCATATGTACTAACTAGCCACAAGTCACAAGGTTCCACATACGAAACTGTGTACGCTGATATAGGCAATATATTTGCACATGGTAGTTCATTAGATAAGCTGAAATCTGCGTATGTTGCTACTAGTAGACCATCAAAGAAATTAATTATGGTTGGTGTGCCTAGTAGCATGATGAGCACTAAGCTAAAAGCAACTAATGCTCAAACGTATGAAGAAGTAATAGCAACTCCTGCTGAGATTGCTACTATAAAAGCTGCTAATGACAAGTTCAAAGCACAACATTCTAACAAGTTCAAAGTAGGAGATGAGTTCCACTATGATCCAAAGACTGGAATGATTACAGTAATGGAACCTACTGAAGATGTAGATTCAGATATGGTAGAAGTGTATACAGCTCATGAGATTAGACATGCACTAACATATGACTGGATTAGTAAGAACGAGAATGCCCCTAAAGTCAAGTACTTAAAAGCTGCTATAGCCCAATTCAAAAAAGATTACAATCCAGAGGCTACACTAGAGAGTAGTTTACTAAAGCAAAGAATGGATTATGCAAGTGGTGTACAATTAACTGATGATGTACAAGTAGCTGAGCTAGTTGCAATACTAAGTAGTGAGCCTAATATACGTAAAGAGTTCATGAAAGCATTCCCACAAGAGAAGAAGTCAGTAATAGCTAAGATACTAGACACAATTCAGAAGTGGTTGGGTGGGCACGCATTGGATATGAGTCAAGTAATAGCCACTGTTGACAGTATAGTAGATAAAGGTACTATAGAGTATAATGCTGAAACAAGTGAAGAGCACTTTAACAGAGGGCTATCTTCTGAAGCTATTCAAGCAATCAAAGATGCATGTAAATAAGGATTAATATGAGCTGTGAAATAGAGAAAATAAGAAATATACTAGCTGGTGAAGGACTATCCGGTAAAGAACTAGACGATAGAGTAGAAGAGTTCAAAGATATGCAGATAGAGCAATATGGTGAGATGGTAGATGCTGCTAAAATTGCTACTGTTCCTGTGTATATTAATGGGAATAGAAATGATAAAACCCCATCTATAGATGTAATAGGATTGAAACAACAGGGTGAGCTATACCAAGTAAAGACTAGATCCATTATAACTGGTAGTGAAGCTACGTCTATAGTAACTGCTAAAGGTAGTAATACTAAGGGTAAAGGATACTCATTCTCAGAACATACTATGACTACACTGATTAAAGCCAAAGCTGAGCATGGGTTAGTAGATGGAACTGTACTATACAACCAAAGTGGCACAACACAAGAATACATAGATAGACAGTTCATGGATGCAGACACTATCAATGATACAGTCCATAACATACAACTAGCAATGCAGAAAGCTGATCAAGATGCAATGGGGGGTGATTGGGATGCAGACCATAGCTCAGCATTAAAAGGTGTTGTCACAGAGCTCCAGAGGCTGTCTAAGACCATAGCTGATATGAAGATACTAACAACTAAAGAAGCAGTAGAGAGAATAGTAGAACCAATAGGTGAATATAATCCTAATGCCCTAGATAATAAGATTAGGCTAATCAGAGGCAGCTTAGGCGAAGAAACTAGAAATAAATTCACTATGACTAATGAAGAAGCTATGACGCATGAGCTAATACACGCTGCATTAGATTGGATATTCAATACTAAAGATAAGACTGCTGGTCAGCACTTAAAGCTACAGATACGTGCATTATATAAACATGCCAGTAAAGTAGTTACTGTGGAAGACTTCATGCCAGAGCATAGAGGCGTGTACACTGAAATAGAGAAGCAGAAAGCTCAAGAGAGATACGACTACATATTCGGTACAGATGGTGAGATACAAACTGTAGCTGATGCAGATGCTAGACTACAAGAGTTCATGGCATATGCAATGACTAACAAAGAGTTAGGCTATGCATTGAGTCAGAAGCTTCCAGAAGTAGCACTCAAAGAGAAGATAGAAGGTGAGAACTTACTGCAGACACTTAGTAGATGGATATGGAATGCATTCCAGAAATTCGTAACTAAACACAAGAAGATTAAAGGTGAGAACCTACTAGAAGAGGCTACTAAGCTAGTATACGCAATGACTGCTGTACAAGATAGATATGCCAGTAAAGCTGCTCAAATGCAAGGTATGCCATTAGATGAAAAGATAATGGGTATGGTTAATAAGCAAACTGATAAACTAGATGAATTACTTGGTAAGCCAGTTGACTGGATACTAGAGAAGACCATAGGTGAAGATACTGGTACTACAACACCAAATAGTAAGCATACTAAAGCTGAGATAAATAAAATAATTCAGAATACACCAGAATTACGTAAGATGTCAGTAAGTAATGATCCAGTTGTACAAATGGCATATAAATCGGAATTCATACGAGAATGGATAGCAGATGAAATAGATGCAGGTCGTAAAGTAGCAGCTGCTACGTATGTGGCTAAGCTAGGTGAAGCACTGGCTAAGAATGCCCCTAGAGAAACTGATGGGTTTATAATGAAGATGTATAAAATGACAGCTACATTAAAAAACATACGTCATATGAACAAAGTAATGAAGCGTACTACGGGTAATGATGGGCTAGCTAATGTGCAGAGCAAGTTACTACAGCAAATGGGTATGGGTGAAGACTCGTTTGGAGCTAAGGTAATGGCTGACTTCGTTGCTGGACGTAGTACGTTAGTGAAAGTAGCTGATATGACTATGCAGTTTAGATCACATATAGATAGACTACGTATGCAGAACTTTGAGGGTGTGCTAGAAGACTTAAAGAATGCCTTCACTAAGTTGAAGATCAATGATAAGAAAGCTAAGAAGTACAGAGAAGCACTAGAAAGTGCTGTGCTAACTACTGACCTACAAGCAGTTGGGTTAGGTATGAGTATGGACGAAGTAGTTAAGTTGATTAAAAGTGATACTAGAATTGATGTTGAGATTGCGAAGGTGGCTAGCGAGTTAGATAAAGCAGGTGCTTATGAAAGTGAGATATGGCAGCGAGAAGCTAAGTCAGTAGCACAGTTCATGGTAACCGGTACTGGACTAAGATCAAATGCTAGAAACATCGTTAACATGTATGGGCACGCACAATCATATCCTGAAGGTATAGGTAATCCACATAAAGATAGTGAGCAAGCAATTAATAAACTAATAACACTGTATGCACTGAAAGAATCTACAGGTCGTGCTGAGTTAGCTGAGTTAATAGCACAAGATCCAGATGGCGTGAAAACCTACATGGAAACTGCTAGAGGTATGATTACTAGTACAGAAGAAGAAATGGAGCAAGGTGGTGAGCATGAAAACTTCGTTAAAGGTCAAACTAATGATAGATTAGATCCTAACAAGGACATACAGTATGCACCTATGTATAATAGAGCAGATATGGAAGCACAAGGGTATAAGTTCGTAAAACGAATGGATATAGCTCCAGGTGACTACGATAAGACACCATATGGAATGTTCTATAGTAACAATGCTGGTATAGGTAAACGTGTGGATGGTGCAGTAAGTCTACAAAGACGTAATGTGCCTGGATTGCTACTAAGTGATAAGGTTAGAATGTCCAATCCACACTTGAAAGATAATGCCTTGTGGGATGTAATAAATAAAGAAACTAAGAAAGCTATAGATACATATAGAAATACTGGTAATGTAGATATGCAGCCAGTATACACACCTATGGGTGATATAAAAGACTTTAGGTATGTGATTAGTAAAGAAGATAAGATTAGTAAGTTAGGTATGGGAGTCAATGGGGTTGAGAAGCTAGGGCGTTCATTCGGTCAAGTTGGCACAATGACTATGACTAATATACAGAACAGAGAACTGCTAGATATAATTAGAAAAGATAGTTCTAATCGTGATACTAGTGATGATATGTATAAAAATAATGCACACTTGTATATTAAGATTCAACCTAAAGAATTCGACTTAACTGATGAGGAGAGAACTGCAGCATATAAAGATGGTAGTTTAAAGTTAGATGATAAAGGTAAGTATGGATATAAAACTGAGGGTGAAGAGATGTGGGGATTGCTTCCTCCTGATGCACGTAACTACATAATTGATAAGAATAGAGATGAGGATTGGGCGGCTAATACTGATCCGAATATTAAAGATAAGCGTGACATTAAACCTAGACGTGAGATATACGTGCGTAGAGACTTGATAAATCAATTATTTGCATATAACGAACCAAGTATCATGGATATAAAGAAGATAGGTAAGATGCCACTTAAAGTGTCACCTAAGGTGGATAGAAATGTACGAATAGCTGAGAACTACATAAAGGCGTTTGTTGGACTACTAAAAAGTAATGTAGTTGTTAAGATGCCATCTACAATATATGGAAACATAATGAGTAATGCTAAGTTCTTGGTGTATGCTGGAATGAGCCCTAGAAAAGCTATTGATTATTTATGGTTGAGTAGAAAGAGTTTAGCTCAGTGGAAAGTTGATGAACGAGAAGTTCATAGATATGAAAGATTGATTGCTAGTGTTGGTGAGAGTGAGAAGGGTAAGTATAGGAAGCTACTTGTTGAGACACAAAGTAGGATGAATGACAATCCGCTGAGACCATTAATGGATGCTGGTTTATTTCAGTCAATTGTGGAAGGTGCGTCATTAAGTGATGAAGAAAATAATGTAGTTAGTAAAGCTATTGATGATCAAGTTACTAGATTTATACCTGCTGGCTCATTGTTACATGAAGCAGTTCAGACTGTGTTCTTGACTAAGAAGTCCACATTAGGTAGATTTATGGTAGCATTAACTCAAGAGAGTGACTTTCACTTTAGAGCCGCTACATACTGGGATGGGATATCAAAAGGTACTCCTGAAGCAGAGGTTATGCGTGAGGTAACTGAGAACTTCGTTAACTACACTAGAGTTATAAACTCTAAGTTCATTCAATGGTTAGAAAGAATGGGACCAGAAGCATTCTGGAAGTATTGGTCAAATATACAAAGGGTACAATTAAACAGATTACGTAAGAATGCATTTAGAATACTTATGGATAGAACGGCTCAGCACTTTGGACTATCACCAGATGCTGGTATATTCCACTCTAATATATTCCAATCACTTGGTAGAAGACTTAGCCCTATTGATAGTCTGACTAACTTGTTTAGAGGTGGCAGTGATGCACCAATCTTCAACTTCTTCAAATAATTGTGCCTCTAAGGACTCAATTTTAGCATTAGCTTTAGTTAGTTGACTTGTTAAAGAAGTTATTTGTTTTATAGCTTCTTTATATTTAATTAATAGTCTATCCATGGCTCTCCAATTTAACTATACCTACTTCAGCACGTAATACGTTATATGGGTATCTATAATCATTTACTTTAGTTACAGTTATTTCTTTAGCTATACTTTCACTTAGCTGGATTACTACATTTTCTAAAGCATTACGTTGGAATGCTCATACTCTTCTTTAGATCTAAAGTGGAATTCTGGCTCTACTTGTACTTGTGCTGCGTATTTAACCATATTATCATGATAAACCACTTCACGTACTGGGTATGGTATTTTCTCTGGTTTAATTAACATAGAGGTAACTATAGAAACTATCCCCATTAGCGAGAATAGCCCTAATAGCCCATGGAATATAGTCCAATAAAATTCATAATCATTCAAGTGCTTCCCCCTCACTATCTACTTTACGCAAAGCTATACCTACCGGTTTTAGTGGTATGCCTGATTTAGAGTAACATTCAAATTCTACTGTATACCACTCCCCTATATAATCATCCGGATTAGCTAATAATGCCGTTAGAATTCTAGTTCGTATTTCATTAGTTCCCATTGGTTTAACAGCAAATTGTTGCCCATAGTCTGATGCTTCACATATTAATACAGGATGTCTATTTTTATCTATCTTATATCCTACTATTTTGAATTCTGAAGATATTGATTTTTTATACTTGAAGACATCTGATGAACGTTCGTTGTATTTATATACACCTGTTGGGTTACGTATAATAAGTCCTTCACAACCACGTGACATTGCACCGCTATACCAGTGCTCAATTTCAGATTTATGAACTAATATAGAGGGAATTACAGATACAAATTCAGTAGTGTAGTGATCACTTATGTGTTTAAGTTTAACTTGGTGTGCTTGGTACGTACCAAATTCGTCAGGTAGCTCAAATATACGTGCTTGTATGCGTGGTGATAACTCATTTGGCTTAGTAACTGCTGATTGAATATCTTGCAAATACTCACCATGGATATACAGTTCAACATTCAGTGAAGTTAGACTATTCTTAGTCATTAAATAGGTAATATCATCTGTAAGATGAGGTAATTCAGGATATGGTAACCCTCCGCGTGAATAGAGGGTCAAGGAGCCATTATCTAAACGATAGAGACCATTGATACCATTTAGCTTATCTGATACGTATACGTGCTCTGCAATGTTATGTAATTGGTCTTGGTATACTTTTACTTTCTGTGGTAAGTTGATAGCTGCAAAGTCATCTGGAGCATCACTTGGAAGATGTGTCGTATACCCAGTATCAACTTTCTTTTGCCATTTGGCTTGCGCTTCAAATTGAGCTTGCTGCTCAGGTGTGCGTTCATTTGCTTTGCCTGAATTAGTGGTAAAACACTTAGTTGGCTTAGATTGCTCTTTGCCGTTTACTTGCCCCCATGTAACAGTGAATGTATCGCCTGATACAGTGATGGAACAGAATTGTGTAGCGTTTAGCTTTGTAGATTTATAAAGTGCTGGTAGTTTGTTGTTCATTATTAATCCTCCTTAGTGGGGTAATTGGGCAGGTACGTCTAGTAGTTTCGTACTTCCACTCTTCTATATAGGCTTTCTGGTAGTTTAGTACACTGCAGTTAACTAGTCCTATGTTAGCGTCTACCGGGAACTTGCCCCACTCTACTATCACAAGTACTAGGCTATTGCCACCGTGCATTGTTTACTATATATCGTAGTATATGTGATATCACACGTATTGTCCAACCGTTTCCAAGCATCTTTAAACGCTGTGTGTTAGATACATGTGCAGTGTACCCAAGTGGTACAGTTTGTAATATTTCAGCATCAGTAGGTGTTACTCTTCTAATAGACATATTAGCAGTACGTATAAGTGTAAAAGTATTCATAGCACGAAGAGTGGGCGACTTCATAATACCTACTTTATTATCTTGCCAACCAGATGTACAAGCACACGTATGAAGCATAGAAGTGCTTCTAATTATGGCGTTATACTCTCGTACTATGTTGCCCCGTACACCAGGCTTAAACTGCTCTATTGTAAATGGTTCGTAGTTGTCAGGCAATACATCAGCAGGTATTAGCCCAAGATCGGTAGGTTGCACTATTCCCTGGATGTTAGTCCAGTATAATCTTGCCCTGTTCTGTGCAGATACAAGTGATGAGTTAATTAGTATAGGGGAGTCACCAACAGCACTAGTTAGTACATCTTCCCAATGCTTACTCATTTTAACATTTTCTAGTAAGTAATAAGTAGGGCTTAGCCCTTCTTTCACTCGCATGAATTCCCAAAATAAGTAGGAGTACCCATCGAACTCAAACCCGCCTGAAGCAAGTTCAAGGTACTGGGCTAAGCTAGTTATCTCTACGTTAGTAGTAGTAGTAGCTCCGTTTTGTTTACCTGCAAATGAGAAGGATTGGCATGGACTACCACCTATTAGCATAATAGGTGCACCTGGGAACTCTTGGGACACATCTGCTAGTAGTGCTGCGGTGTCTATTCCCCTAACATCCCCTAATTTATATGGGATGTCCTCTGGGAAGTTGGCATCTGCTACCTGTATAGCATACTTGTCGATCTCAGATGAATAGTATCGTAGTACATTCAGTTCAGCGACATCTGCTAGTGCAAGACGGCCTCCAGATAGGCCGTTGAATAGGCTAACCACTACTACATCTTGCATAGTAGCTCCTCTAGTAATTTATACTCACCGGATATAAGCTTAGCCTCTGTATCAGCTGTAGATTCACCTAAGAACTGAGATCTAAACTTAGATGTTGTCTTTGAGAACTGCCAGTCCTCACCTAGTAGTACCTGGCCTGATGGCTCAACTACTGCGATGAGTGAGTTGTAGCTATACAATGCTACGTAGTCGTCAATAGATAGTACTACGTGATTAGCATCTCTCTTAGTTATAGCTGATCTAGCTAATGTTTTTAGATTCATTTGTTGCCTTCTTGGTTAATTTAGTTATGAAGACATCTATGTCTTCTGGCAGTGAGCTGTTCTCGTTATAATACTCTAACACAGCTTGTATGTTGACATAGTCTTCTAACGGTAGCTTACAGTGTGCCAGTAGCTCTTCAATGTTAGCGTCTGCAGTTCGAAAGCTATCAACTATATTTAGTAGTATGTTCTCAAACCATTCCCCTTGTTTACGTATACCGTGTAATTTAGTATGTAAGTACTTTTCGAATGCGTAGGCAGCTATTTTACTAGTAGTAGTTGCTAACTCATGCATGCTTAGATGTACACCGCATCCTGTTTGTAAAGCCACTAGCCGATTATCAGGGTCAGAGGATACACCTATTTTTATGTCCCCTGGTATTTCTGGTATTACCATATACACAGTATATAACTTACACATTTTTACATTCCTCTGACTTTACCAATTGATCACGTAATTGGAATTCAAACTTAGTGTAGAACTTCCATACCTTGTCCTCGTTACCCTTCCATGCTAATGATGGGTTAACTATATACTCACCACGTAGTGTACGTGTTGGCTCAAGTAAGTGAAGCGCTGCTAAATTACTAGTAGCGTTACGTACTTGCTGTTTAGACACAGATAGGTCAGACATAATCCCTGATAGTGTAGTTCCTAGTAATGTAATTAGATTAGTGTTTATCTCCATATACTTGACTATAGCCAAGAATATCTTCTTATCGGCACCTGTAATTTCGTTTTGAAGTACTTGATAGTACTTACTGTGTTGGTTTATCATAACGTTGATCCTTGGCATAGTTGCTCCTGTAATAACTTATATGTTATTATATCCAATTAAAACTGAGTTAAAACTTACATTTATATGTTATCGTAGAATTCCTGTAATTATCTACAGGTGCCTACTAGTGGTCCTGTAGACAGTTTATCCTATAGACAAAATGTTTTATGTATATAGAATAAAATGTTCCTCTCCTATCTACATTAGTTAGACCTGGATGATGTACGTTCATTACTTCGCTGTGCTACATACTAATCCGTACCAGCATCAGTCAACGAATTACGATGGTCGAGCTAACATACATACACCTACTACTCCCACGAGCCATCGAAGATGAGTTCCCGGGATTAGATTTATGGTAACGAAGCGAAGCTGAGTGTACATAAATCTATAACCACGAGGGACTAGATGAGATAGTGAGGTCAATGCAACTTAACTACTTATACACTCTAAACGTTTCGTGTGTAAGACTTCTAGTAACTATGTCATAGCTACCAAATAGGCTGTTACCCTTACCAACTGTTTGGTAATTAGATAATTCAATAGTTGATTGGAATACTAGTCCACCAGTTGCTGTTGTGCCGTTGATGTCGTCGTACCTGTATAGTTGAGAGTAGTTGAATAAACTTATAAGTAGCACAATACCACCTATGAATGCCCCAATTGTCAGGCTAGCTGTAGTATCTGCACTCATTTCACTACCCTCTTATCTAGGATTGCACGTTCTGCTATTAAATCTCTTTCTTCGGCATTTATTACATTAAACTTAGCAGGATATCTAACTTTCAATTTGTTAACTACTCTTGTAGCTTCACTTTCAAAATTGGTGCCAAGTTCATCCATTGCTATAGCCATGTACCACATTAGATCACCTAACTCTTCTTTTAGATTAGTTGTATCTATAGGTTTGCCATAGAATAGACTTTTCTTAATTGCATCCGTGAATTCTGCAGACTCTGTCTGCATACCTAATGCCGCGTGGATTAGCCTCTCTTTACTATATACAGTACCATTCTCTGTCAGTTCATTGAACATACTGCTTTCTGTTCGCATACTGTTTTCTATAAAATTTTTCATATGTCCTTGTTGTCCTTGTTATAGGCTGTGATAGCCATTATTAGTGCTAGAGCAGCTTCTTCTATTGTATTATGGTACCCTGCTCTATATCTAGTACCATTTCTATTGAAGTACGTTTCGTATTTCTTCATTGCTTTACACCATGATACACCGCACACTCCGGAAGTATTTGTAGATGCTAGTCTTGTGTACACACTATTCTCTGATGGGGTGAGAAAACAGCATGTTTCTGGAGAGTATATAGGTGTTATACCTAATTCCATAGATAGTTTATCTTTGTCTATTTGCAGTCCGTGTTTCCAATTATTAGCCTCTGCCCATTGTATAAATGTACTTGAACTATTTAGCCATTCATCACATACAGTCACACCTCTGCCACCATAATCCTTGTAACTACTAGCGTTAGGATTGGTGCACCTTTGAACCATTGCATCCCATACTTTATATAGTTGGTGTTTTTGTACACCTCCAATGTGTTTGAATACAGGATCCATTCGTTTTTCAGTTCCACAGTTAAAGCAATTTACCGATTTTCCTGTAACTAAATTGCCTGCGTCTACTTTATAAGTCTTATTACATAGTGTGCATAACGCTAGGACTTTGGACTTCTGTTTTACTAATGGTTCAAGTAATTGCCATTTGGAGTTTTCTGGTAGTTCCATTGATGAGTAACTAGGGACTAAGCACCCACAACTCTGAGGAGTGTAGTCCCCCCTAGTTATAAATTTAGAATTACATTCTAAGCACTCAAACCAGTTATACCATCTACCATTTTTCTTTTCTGCTTTTTCAAGTTTACGTGTCATATTACTTCCTAATATTAAGATAATATAATTATACCTAAAATGATATAAATCATATCTTAATTATGTCAAGAAGTTCTTTTGTATTACTCACACCTTTTGCAGTATTTATTTTATGTTGGAGACCATCAACCATTTTATGTGGTGTAAGACCTAATTTATGCATACTACTAACTGCCACTATTATGGAATCTAGCGCCTTGTCAAAGCGATCAACATCATTTAGACTCTTAGTTATAAATAGTCCTTCATTTAGTATATCACGTGATAACTGTTTTGCAGTCGTGTACTCACCAGGATTTTTAAGGTTTACGTGATAGCCTTGCTGATATGATAATGCTACTTGATACGCAGACTCTACTGCATCTATATACGATCCAGCGTGGTTGCCCCATGCTGTATCGTTCAGATTAGCTATGCTAGAAAATAATTCGAAGAGCTGTTTCTTAGATTGCATTTATCTGTACTCCTCACGTAAACTTGCAAGGGTATGCAGTGTTTGTGCGGACTCTAGTGAGATAGTTCCAGGAGCAGATAATGTATTGATAGTTACATCTTCTACAAGACTGACTATATGCGCAGACTTAACATAGTCCGGCTCACCTGGTTCAATGTAGTCACTGCCATATTCAGCTTCAACCTTATCATCGTCTTCTGGTTCATGATGTGCTGGTTGGCATTCATCACATGTATTATCTAATTTACCTGCCGATAGTGCAGCAAGTAGCTCCATTAGATCTTCACCATTTACTGCTAGCATTCGTACGTTGTTGTTGTTCATATTTTTACCTTTATGTAAGTACACCTTAGTGCACTAGTTGTTAGACTCTTTTCAGAGCCACACATTATTTAGTGTTCAGACGTTTATCTTCAAAGTGAATCATAAAAGATACATTACAAAGTAAATGGTACAAATGTGGTAAATTAGATTCTGGATCTATAGCCTCACCTGACCTGTACGCTTCTAAATGACGCATTGCTGCATCTAGGTAACGGCGTTTCCCGTCTGGAATGGTCTGCCATGAGTTAGGTGTGTATTTGTGAGCACCAAAGGTTAGTACTTCTGCCAGTGCCCGAGTAGTTGATGTAGGTATTAGTGAGTATAATAGTTTACCATTGTCATACTTCATGCCTGTATCAGATTTAGGTACCGTTGGTACAGCATTATTGGTAAAAAGCAGCCAATTTTGTACCTCACTGTCGGAACCAATATAACCTGTTGAGTTATAGAAGGTTTCACGATCCATTGCTGTTAACATTACGTTTCTCCTTAAAGAATGAGGCTAAGTCGTTTTTGATCACACCCTTCTGATATTGAGTTGACTTAATCTCTTGCTGAGATACCTGTTTATTGTCGGGATCTCTGTAGTGGTTATACCAACGTACAGTGTCAGATGGGTCAATCTTATCTACTGGTACTCCAACATCACGTAGTGTCTTGTTGTGCCAGTAGCGAATGAACTGCTCACCTATTTGAAGGTTATACCCTGGAATAGGGCCATCTTGCTGTAGATATACGTTCCAATCTAACTCTTGCAAGAGTATAGTGTTGGCCATGGTAGCTACATCACTGTGCGTGATATGTCCTTGAGCAATTAACAGCTTAATTATGTACATATTAGTAGGAACATGTATTTCATGTTCTTCTTGGGATATACGTGATAGCAGCTGTGAAAACCCATTGATAGCGTCGTCGTATGCCTTATTAATAGAAAATGACACAAAGAAACTAAATGGGAACTTGATATGCTCAAGTAGGTATGTCGCTAAAATTGCCAATGAGATGTTTCTCATGGTAGGGTTAGCTATCATAGTGTCTGTTATGTCTATTTCGTTATTAAGACGCGTGCGTACTACTGGGTCGGTAAACACAATGTCAATAATCTCTGTAGCTTCATGCCCAAATACTTGGATTAGGCCATCAGAATATGATGTTGCGTGAATAGACTCAGTGAATGCTATTTGCTGATATGATAATGCTACACTTGGTGTATTAGCTAATAATGCAAGATGGTTATAGATATTAACTACACCTCCGTCCATTAAAGACTGATAGCCGTTTGTTAACTTAAACATCCGTTTAGCATTATCTGGTATACGTTTAAATCCTGCAGAATCTTTAGAGAAGTCAACCATGTTAACTGTCCAAAATAATGCTAATGATGATTCCCATAACTGTTTCAATGTGTTATGGTCGTTTTTGTCTGTACGTAGAAACACACCACCATTCCCACTACCAAATAGTGGCAGATTAGGCATGTTATCTAGTGTTACTATAGATCTCATTAGACCTCCTTAAGAACTGCAGCTATCACAACCGTCGAGGCTTGTGTTAGATTGTAAGTAGTATAAAGCAGTTAACTTTAATGATTCTGCTAGTATTATGTCATTTATAACTTCAGCTGCAGATGTTACATCTTTAGCGTAAGTGTTAATTGACTGGCCTTGGTCTAAGTACTGATTACGTGCTTGCGCATGCTTATATAGTACTTCAGTTGGAATTGTGCCAGCTAGTTCATAGTTAACACCTAATGTCTGTAACTGTGGAGCCAATTGCTTACTAGAACTTGTGCCTGTCTTCTCAGATAATAGTGAAGATATAGGTTCAATACCCTCTGTTGCATCTATTATTAATGAAGATGTAGCAGTCGGCGCAATAGCAAATAAAGTAGCAAATCTAGCGTAACTAGTACGTTTCGTTTTGTGTATCCATTTGAAATTACCACGTAGCTTAGCTAATTCAGCTGACTCATACGTAAATACTTCATACATTGTACGTGCTATATCGCTTGACACAATTAGTGATTTAGAATCAGAATACTTAAGACCTAATGTAGCAAATAGTTGAGCTGTGTTGTTCTGTCCAATACCTATTGCACGATAGTTACGATTGACTATCTCACCATCTGGTGTTGGGTAATGCTGGTAATCAATTATGTTGTCAGAAGCCTCTAATAGTTCACGAGCTACGATATGTCGTTCAGAATCTGTCATATGATACCATTTAAGCACATTGATTGACGACAAGTTACACAGTGCAGTAAGCCCTGATACTTCAGTTGTATGTGTTTCAATAGTACCTGTTGAGATGTTTTCTAGCGCTTTAGTTCTAAATTTAGTAGCAGCTTCAGTTGGTAACAAAATCTCTGTACATAGATTAGAGCTGTGTATGGTAGATTTGAATACAGATTGTTCCATAACATTGTCACGAAAGAATATGTACACATTACCTGTTTCCAAACGTTGCTTAGCTAACTCATAGGCTACAATTTGCGCAGGAATTACTTGTTCATACAGCTTAGATGCTACTGCTCTAGAGTACGCGGCGTCAAACTCAACTCCGACTAGCTCATTGAATTCAGGAACCTTTTTAGGGTCAAACAAGTAGATCTCTGACTCACTTTCGATAGCACGTAAAAATAGTCTATCTATCTTAATAGCATACTTAAGTGATCTAGCACGTTGGTTTTCTTTACCACCTTCATCGAGTAAAGGAAGTAATTGCATAATATCTGCATGCCACCACGGGTAGTAGACAGCACAAGCTCCAGGACGTGTTGATGATTGGTTAAATAACTCAACATCAGATTGGATATGGCGAACTACTGGTACAGTACCAGATGAGAATCCCTTCGTGCTAATAGTTGAACCATTAGAACGAATACTGGATATGTCAACTGCATTACCCCCATCAGAACGTGAATATTGCCCTATATCAGATACTACTTTATTGATAGATTCAGTGTTGTCTTCCACTTTATGGATACAGCAAGATGCACCAGAAAATGAAGTACGTAGTGAGTTCTTAAACTTAGGTGTAGCTTCAGTGTATAGGCCTAATGAAAGATTATCATATCTATGTATCATTTTTGATACACGTTCAGGTGATTCATCATGTAAGTATGCTTGTATAGCCATACGCATAAATCCATGTTGAAGTAGTTCTTTAGGTTTCTTGTTATGGCGTAAAGAGTACTTAGAGAAATATGTTTTCATACCTAAGTATGAAGATAGTAAATCACGTTCTGGCTTAATAGCATCAGTAAGTTGCTGTATTTCTTCAGTGCTCATATAATCAAACACATTAATAAGTGTCCCACTATTTATGAATATAGGTAAATACTCATGCATAGTAGGATACTCACTGCGTTTAATACCCCATAACTCTTTATACATTTTCTGTAAATAAAGTCGCTTGGCTACAGGTTCATACTGAGGTGTAAGACGACTGATTAGGTTATAAGCTGTATCAATCATCTCATCAAATAGAGTTGCTATGTGTATACGGTTGTATATACGTATTTCAGCTGCGTCAATAATAGACTTAGCTAGCAACTCATTCCCCTCACATGCCCATAGAAGTACAGATAGCATTTTACTTTCTGTGTATGGCTCTTCAGTTCCATTTCGTTTTACAACAATATGTGACTTGTCATTGGCTAATTCTATTGACATACGCTACTCCCCCAATGGCTTAAAATTAGCTGCAAAGTATTTAGCAGCTACTAACCATTGATCATCATGATTGAGAGGGTTACGAGCTATCATGTCACCTTGTAGTGGTGAGCCGTTATCAAAGTCCGCATCTGATACAGATACAGTAGAATCAAACATGCTAGTGTTTAACTCTTCCTTAGTCACAGGACGCATTTCTGCTATGTTGGTACGTATGTACTTTTTAAATTCACTCATTCTACTACCAACCAATCATCTGCAAGCATATCTGCTTGAGATGCAAGCCAGCCTGGTTGAAATGTTCTTTGCGCTGTATACATATCACTATGGGCGTCAATGTTACATGTCCCTACATTTGTATTTGCGTATACAGTGCCAGGTTTAAAGTCAAATCCACTTTTCTTCATGTCTGTAGCTTCTACAAATACTAAGAACATACCTTTACCGTTCCACCCAGAACGTGCTACTTTACTGCCTTGTTTTAGATGCTGAATAGCTTGTCCGAAGCTAAGAGATACTGTAGATATAGTTGTATATCCCGCATCAAATGCTGCTTTAGGTGACCAACTTTCATAATTATGTGAATAAACTACATGGTAACCAGGTTCATTTACACTGGATTCATCACGAATTAGCCCAAGTAACTGTGCTTCAAAGCGTGCCATTGGAGTTGCATGTACTTGCTTAGTACACTGGTATAATGGCATAGCTATATCATGCTCTTTATAAGCTTCTACTATCTTATCCTCATATGGGCTGTTTGCGGATACTTCCATGTTAATTACCTACTTCTGATTCATATAGTTTCTGTTTAAGGAGATAACCCTCTAAGACCCATATTTGATTTCTAGCATTTTCTCTAGCCACTTTGCGACCAATTTCAGCATCAAAGTTAGCTAATGATACAGCAGCAGATTCACCTATTGTTGAGTATCCATTTACTAGCGTTAACCTACATATAGTAGTAGTTGTTCCAGGAAATACATAGTAATCCTCAGCTACAATAGATGCATCTATAAGTGCTGGAGTAAGCCTAGGAGCATTAAGCCCCTTGTCCTGAATCATCTGTTCAGTTGCCTGCTCATCCATACTAGTTGCCTGCTACAAGTGCTTTCAATGGAGCTGATACACTAAATTTAACTACTTGTTTTGCTGGTGTGCTATATGGTACACCGTTTACTTCACCAGACCTAGCTGCTTGAGTTGCTGTATGGAACTCACCGAAATCAGTGCCTAAAGCTACGTCGTTGCCTGCTAATAGCTCACGCTTAATGATATTTTTGATATGATCTAGAATTCTACCAGCTTCTGCTTTTGATTCAATAGTTGCATATAAACTAATTTCTTCTACTAATTGTATTTTTGTAAATTTTGCCATGTTGGGCCTTTATGTTAATTTGATTTGAGTGTGTTGATAGTAGCGGTTAAGCTACTACTGATTTTTGCTAGGTTGTCCAAACCCTTTACGAGCTGTACCATTGCCGAAGCCTGCTGCTTTAGCTGCACCACCATTAGCTGTTGGGGCTGCTGCACCAGATTTCTGTGCTTCTTTCCAAGCTGCTACTGCTTCTGCGTCAGTCTCTTTGTAGATTACTGTAGATGCATACTTTTCAGTATCGTTAGCAAATCTAACTCCAACTGGTGTTTCATCAACAATCTCTGTAGATGATGCATTGTCAGATGGTCTATAGAAACGTTTAACTGCAACACGTTCTTTGATTTCACCTTGGTACACTTCATATGTGTATTGTACGAATACAACTACATCAATATCAGCGAACTCTGGGATAACCATCATAGTTTTAGTTGAGTTCTTGAATGCCATTTCGTACTCTTCAAGTTCGTCCTGTCCGATGCTGTATGACTCAAGATCTTCTATGATGCCTAAGCTGTCAAGTTGATTGAATCCATATGCATCTTTACCTGATTTGTCTTTTAGTAAGTTACTGTAGGACATACCGTTTGTGAAGAAATAGTTTGCAAACATTGCTCCTGAATCTTTATACTCTACTTCTACACATTTGAGGTGTGTTTGGTAGATACCTGATGTTGATATAAAGCTTCCGCCTTCATCTGCTTTTGCCGTAGCGTTTCTGTTGATAATTCTAGCCATTTTTATAGGCTCCTTGTTTGGTTGCTAGCTGCTGCTAGTTATATATTGAAGAACTCAAGCTTATAGCTTGAATTCAAATTCTTCTACTTCAGAATGTTTAGATTTAATTAAGTTGATATAGTCTTGTAGATTAAAATCTTCTTCTTTAGGTTTTTCTCCATCTATTGTGATAGGCATTGATTCTGGTACTTCGTCTATACTTAGTACACAACGTGCGGCTTTATTTGAGTCGCGTAGTATAGCAGATCTTTTCTTACCTTTTACTTCAACGAACACTGAATAGTCCACAACACTGAGGAAGCCCCCGAGCTTACCGAACTTACCAGAATCTACTAGTGAGTATCTAGCTGTTTTTTCGTCAAAGATGGAGTGTGAGATAATTACTAGTGAAATACCATTGTTGACAATGTCTTCAAGGTAATCAGTAAGGAGTTTAATCTCACGATCTAATGCCGCATAAACTTTGAAGTTATCCCCATTGAATTTTACATTCAATGCATTGTATGCACTTGTAAATACACGTGATACAGAATCTATAACAATGGTTTCTGGGTAGTTTCCTACTTTAGCCTTATAAGCTTCAGCCGCTGAGTTACATGTATCAATAAATGATCCCATGTCTGCGAATTCATTTATGTTAATGTGTGGTATCTTTAGTGCGAAACGCTTACCATCATGTGACATAACGAATCCATTCTGCAGTGTGCTTAATAGCTTAGTTTTACCTGAATTTGCTAATCCTGATAATAGTACTTTTGCACTCATGTTGAGTCCTTATGTTAATTTTGTATTGGGCTTACAAATAGCGGGTACTACATGCCAAGTTTACTATAGACGTGAGTCTTGTGCAATTATACTGCGAAGTTCTGGTTGTGTAATCCAAAGCTTGATAGAACGTGCTATTACATTTATCATACCTTCTATATACTCATAATCCTGTTCAGTGATCTGTTCCGTAAGAACTTTGACTTGCGTTGGGTATTGTTTTACAACCCCATATTTCTTAGTCTTCTCATTATACTTTCCAACTCTACCTACGTTGTTACGTGTTACATAGATAATACGAATACGATCAGAATGAATGCCACGTTTACTATATAGGTAGGCGTAGGTTAGTAGTTGTAGACGATACTCATATGGTATACGATCAGGCAGTGATGTAGCTGATGTTGTTTTATAATCAGTTATCACACATCCAGTATAGCTATCAGTTAAATCAGTTGATTCAGCTCCTTCTGCATATTCAATTCCTGGCACGATGATTCCGTCATTAGAGCCACCAACATATATTGCACCATGTCCATCAGCTGCTGGTATCAGCTCTTCCATTAAGAATTCTTCAACAAATGAGGGCTTATTAGGTATTACGTATTCATTAATTAGTTTAGTTCCCATAGTGGGGTAATGCTCACGAATAATAGATGCATCTATATTAGATGGATCTTTAGCAGATTCTTGGTCAATATAGTCTTCTATCTCATTACCATCTACAGTCCCTGTTTTAACAAAGTCTTCTGCCATAAAATGCACTGCAGACCCTAATATACTAGCCGTACTTCCAGTAAATCCTTGCTCTCCCAGCATGAGTTGACCCCAGAAGTCCCTTGTGTGCGTTATATACCTAGCTATTGATGAAGCAGAGATTCTTATATCCCCCGGATTCATAATATTCTTACCGTCGTAATAGTCTAATTTGTTAGCCATTTACTTTCCTTTTAATTTCCAGCCCTTATAAGAACTGCGTGTTTGTTTTATAACTTCCATGAACTTACCTATTCCAGAGTCAAACTTACTGGCCATCTCAGAAGGGCTAAGTAGTTCTAATGCTCCATCAATGTTTATCCAGGTATAAGCTGTATTGTGTGCTGTGTACAATGGTAAGCGTTCGTTATACGTGCTTTCCATCATCCAGCCTTTGTAAGATTTACTCTTACCAGTTGATACAACATTGCGTAACCCTTCATAGGTCAAGTTATCATACGTATTTACCATATAGTCTATTGACACATCAAACGCTACATCACCGTCCAATCTATAGAATGAATACACTTTATTAGCTTGCTCTCGTATATACTTGTTCCTTGTATCTATGCCTTTTACAGACCAACCATGTGAAACCTTCCTATCTGTAGTAGTGTTTACAACGTCCAGAAGTTTCCTATGGTCAAAACCTTCTGACTCTGCAAGTTCGTATATAGTGCAAGATCGATGCTTTTTTGTATCATGTACCCAATCATAGATTTCAGTAGTTTTACGTTTAGCTATATAGGATTCTTCAATCAGTTTCAGTGTAGTCGGTGAATACATCTCTTTATGTGTTTTACCTTTATTCCCGCTAATTCTACCAAACATAGGATTACCAGAGCCAGTCATCTTTTCTGAAATAATGATTTTAGCTTTCTCATAAACGCTAGCGCTTCCAGCACCTAATACAAATGTTGATAGTGATCCTACTTTGCCATTTTTTAGTAATTGAATAGCTAGAGCCATCTTGTAAGATGCTGAGGCATCGTTAATAGCTGTGTAATGCTTAAATAGTAATATGTGTGCTATGAAATGCTCTCTGGCCGTCAGTCTTACAAGGTTGTCAGCCTTATCTAGTCCTCCTAAGCTTCTTGGAATTATGTGGTGAGTTTCGTAGTACCTGTCAATTAGTTGCTGGTCAGTACGTTTAGTAATTAATAGGTCGTAATGCTTCTTATATTTAGTACTCATTTGTATACCTTTATCTAATCTTAATACAATTGTACCAGAAACAGACTTAGTAGTTCCTTTAATATCTTATGAGTGTTACTACTTCTATTAACATTTCTTTTTTTTTTTTGATTTAATATGAACCTTTAACAGTATAGAAGCAATAATTCTTAATTTATTATAGTACCTCTGTTAGTATACGCCAATCAGATAGCATACTATTTGTAAATGTAAATTCAACTGGTATATTATTTAATTTATATACATCATCTACTTCAGCTTCTGCTAATAGAGAACTTATTTTTCGCATAATTTTAACCATTTCTACATCTCTATCTGCTTCTGTCCATTTTGTGTGTTTAGATACTTCTATACTTGTTGGATCCCAGCATACTATACTTGTTTGACATGAACTAGATCCGGATAATGTTAACCACAGTCCTAGTCTCCCTTCTCTAACACCAAAGTGTATATTACTTATTTTACCTAATATTGTTTCATTCATGTATACCCTTATTTATGTACTAAGTACTTTTTGTGTATTTTATACCCCATACTGCCACACTTGTTACGTATAGCTGAGATAGTAGTTCCCTCTGGTAACTTATCCGTAAGACGCTTAACTGAGTTACGATATGTACCATGTGGGGAGTTTGCACAGTCAATGATTAATTGTTCGTAGTCTGGTGTCCACTTCATTCGTACTGACGAAGGTAATGGTGGTGGAGCTGGTTGACTAGTAGTTATAGATTTAGCTGGAAAGCTAGACGGATGTACTGTACTGTTACATAACATTGTTGTACTCATATTTTCTAATTTATTTTTGAATATATCATCACGTTCAGATGGCATACGCTCTGGGAGGATGGTTGGTTCAGTTGGTGATAGATTAGCTGTTAGTTTACGAAGTTCGAGTAGAATTTCGTTTAGTGTTGATTCAATTGACATGCTTGTCCTCCATAATACCTCTAACTACTTTATTTATATCTACTATATCACCATATGTACTTAAATAGTATTCAGGTGTATCATTATATATGACACGAAGTCTGGCACGTTCATTTTCTTCAAGTGCTAAATTGTAGCAATGTGCATCACTATCAAAAATACAGTCAACTTTACCATAGCCTTCTTTATTTGTACCTTTAATACCCATACTTATATCATATACTCTAAAACTTTCTAAATTAAATTCTACATTAATAGCTGGCAAATCAAATAGTTTTTTACATTTAATTGTCCCGCTATTTGTAGAAGAGTTTAGTTCTATATAGCCAATTCTATAAACAACCTGTAGTTTTCCACCCATACCATCGTATTGGTTAAACTGTATCCCAACTTTCATTTTATATCCTTATTATAATTTAACTTTCATATGTTTTAATTCATCTTTTGTAAGTTCTCTATACATTTTTTCATCTTCATACCATTCTTTTTTTATTGGGGTTAGGTTAAAATTATATTCACTGCTATCATCATAAGTATTGCTAAATGTTCCAAACCATTTTCCATTTACTGCTTCCCATTGTATAGGTTCTGACATACCCTCAATTAAAACATATCCAATTATATAATCTGTACCACAGTCATCTTTGACTACTTTTAATAGCTCACACTCAAAACTAGGCTTCTCAAACTCATAAACCGTCCCATCTTCTGCTGTTACAGTTATTGTTTCAGTTGATTGGTTGCTCATCTGTCTCTCCAAATATTGATTTATCGTAGTAATATGCAATAGCTACAGATTCGGCGAGTCCATCTTCTGCTGATGTGAATGTAGACTGATTAGCAGTTAAACTACAGTTAGTTAGAAGCTCCTGTGTGAAGTCAATAGCTACTTGCTTATCACGTCCTAGATCAAGTGCCCCTTTCCATACATGTGGAGGTACTTGTATAATAGGTATATTTGATAATTCTGCTATTGCTAATAGTTTACCAAAGTTACGATTAGTAGATGCCGTTGAAGACGCAGAATTGCCAAAACTCATAGCAGGTGTTTCAATCACTAGTTGTGTCAGTTTACTATATTCATCATCTTCTTGAAAGAAATTACGTATATATATGCAATCTAACTCTTTATGTGTTTTAGCAGGCGTTTTGATAATTGATTTATAAGTACCTTTATTAGGCCCAGATTTAATTAATATTTTTTTACCTGCCTTATCTCGTGCAAATACAGTTATAGCTGGTTTATCTATCACTGTACGTGTTGGCATACGAATCACAGTTAGAGTGTTGGTTACTGTGTTAATTCTACATAACCCTCCATTAAGTCCCGGGTCGATGCTAATTAGTATCATGATTTGTCCTTATTGTCTAATATCCATTGACATGTTGCAAAGATTGCTTCTGGTTCGGTATCTGCAAATTCATAATGAAGTGGATTCATTTGTAGTGTATAACGTTTGTCCGAATAGTCTATATAGCAGCTATGTAAGCCTGCTTCTAATCCTCCAGATAATATATCATACCCTTTCGAAATAACCCACTCTTTACACTTATGTGCTAGTTCGTAGATGTTAATCCATTCTATATCACCATAGCCTCTAATAGAATAAGGTATGTCATTTTTTCCTAAATTTGGATTTGATTCTAACTTATATACGTCTTTAATATTTACACCTAAAACTGCACTCAATAATTCTTTATTGACCATTTTCTTTCTCCCATAATTTATAAATGTCTTCTGTAAAACATTCTGTTGTTTTAGTCCCATCTGTAAACGGTGTGGGGCCCGTATAAGCATATTGCTTGTAATACTCTAGTAAGTACTGCTCACGTTCATGTGCTTCATACCCTGTTTCAAATTCCCAAGTTAGTATGTTAGTGAACTTGCTGTAATCTAACGCATTGTAGCGCTCGCGTACAGTCCTATTAGTTACCCCTAGTTTGTATACACCTAGTATACTTCCGAAGTATAATATAGCTGGTTTACACCTATCAAATCCCGAAGTAGCACATGTTGGGCATCCTCTGCCCTGTAAGTGGTCTCTAGCAGATTGTAGAAATACTCCGTTATGTTTGTTACATAAGATATTTAACTTGTCAGCTGAAGATGTGTATATAGTACTGTCATACGAGTACTCTCCATTTCTATGTATTAATTGTGCTTTTTCTATGAAAGTAGCTAATGTGTCTGTCTGTTTAGCTATTCTATTGGCTTGAGCGCATGTTTGGCAACCTCTACCTGATAGATGATCCCTAGCTTTTTGTGTAAAATCTCCATGTATTTTGCATGTAATTACCACAGGTTCCTCTGTGGTGCAAGCGTACTGTCTCTTATACACATCTGACGC
>FLOH01001004.1_pt1 | contig 47763 bp, 49 predicted proteins | sample 756751 | NCBI WGS metagenome assembly FLOH01 (sample SAMEA4026879, study PRJEB14308) | marine metagenome | biome: coastal water; material: water | depth 74 m | reverse complement strand
GCTATTTCATAAAAAACAAACATGGTAAACAGATCAATTGAAATAAAGAATACATAAACACCTGTTGCTAAAACTAAAAGAGATATAAAAAATTCTTTAGGTAAATCAGGCATTTTCCAAGAAATAAATACACCTGCAAGCACAACTATTGTAGTTAATGTAATTAATGCTACTGAAATACCATCTACACCAATAGCATAATGTATGTTAAACTGTTCAAACCAAACAAAATCTTTGGTAAAAATCATAATACCATCATTAACTGCTCGTTCCCTAAAATAAGCAAAAACTAAATTGATAGCCATTCCAAGTTGAAACATACTTCCAACCATTGAAACTAAGCGAGCCTGTTTTAAACCTTTTGTAAAAACCAAGGCTATAATTGTTAGTACAGGTACAACGACAAAGAGTGATAAAATATCCATATTAATTTGTTAGTTTGTCCATAAATAAATAAACACGATTGCAAGTATTACAACCCCGGCTATAAAAGAGAAAGCATAATCTTGTACTTTACCAGATTGCATTCCTTTAATTCTATTAGAAATTACAACTGTTTTATTACCGATACCTTCCATAGTAGCATCAACAATTTTCTTATCGAATTTTGCAATAGGTGCCGCTATTAGGTTAAATATTATTTTTTTTGTTACGAAAAAGTATACTTCATCAATGTAAAATTTATTGTAAGTCCATTTATAAAACATTCCAAATGCATTTGAAAATTTACTAGCTAAATCATTTTCTTTTTTGTAGAATATCCATGCTAAAGCAATTCCAATTAAACCAACTGAAACAGCAACGACTGCCAATGGGTAATTTAAGTGAGCTTCAAAACCCGCTCTATCAGCAGTAACGTATTTACTGAATGGAATAAAACCACCAAGAAGACTTATTAATGCTAATACCATTAATGGAAAAGTCATTGATATTGGTGATTCATGGGGTGCATGTTTATATTGAGTATCTTTTCCCCAGAAAATTCCAAAGTAAAGTCTAAACATATAGAAAGCAGTTAAACCAGCGACTACAACTCCACTAAAATAAATTAATTTATTGCTTTCAAAAGCAGCTACTAAAATTTCATCTTTACTAAAAAAACCTGATGTTAAAGGGAAACCAGAAATTGCAAGTGCCGCAATTAAAAAGGTAATATTTGTAATAGGCATATATTTGCGTAAACCACCCATATCTTTTAAATAGTTACTATGAACTGCGTGTATAACTGAACCTGCTCCTAAGAATAGTAACGCTTTAAACATCGCGTGTGTAAACAAATGGAACATAGAGGCCATATAACCTACTCCTTCATGACCTTCATATTTTGAAACACCTAAAGCGAGCATCATATATCCAATTTGTGACATTGTTGAGAATGCCAGCACACGTTTTATATCAGTTTGAGTTATCGCAATTATTGCAGCAAATAATGATGAGAAAGCACCTACATAAGCTACAATATTTAACGCGTAACCATCTTCAACAAAATAAAACATTGGAAAGAGTCGTGCAACCAAATAAACACCAGCAACAACCATCGTTGCAGCGTGAATTAAAGCAGAAACTGGTGTTGGACCTTCCATTGCATCTGGCAACCAAATGTGTAATGGAAACATTGCAGATTTCCCTGCGCCACCAATAAATATTAATAGTAATGCCCAGGTAATAACTGACAATCCCATAAATGAAGCGGGAGCCCAGTCTAAAAATAACGTTCCAGTTTCATGATTTACAGCATTTAAAGTTCCAAAATCATAAGTTCCAGTATAATAACCGATAATTAAAATCCCTACTAAGAAACCTAAATCTGCAAAACGAGTTACAATGAAAGCTTTTTTTGCTGCTGATACTGCAGAAGGTTTAGTGTAATAATATCCTATTAATAAGAAAGAAGAAACACCAACTAATTCCCAAAAAACATAAATTTGGAAAAGATTTGTTGCTAAAACCAACCCATACATTGAAAATGAAAATAATGATAGAAAAGCAAAAAACCGTGTATAACCATCATCACCTTTCATATAACCTCTACTGTAGATATGCACCATTAATGACACAATTGAAACTACAATTAACATCATTATAGATATCGGATCAATTAATACACCCATATCTATATGTAATGTATCAGTAAAATTCATCCAAACAGTCTTTTTAACAATTGCTTGGTAAACACCATCTACCTTACCATATACAAAAAAGTATTGGTAAGCGGTATAAAATGATAGTATTAACGAGGTTGTTAAGCCTGCAACACCAATGTATCCGGAAACAGCCGGTTTAATTTTTTGACTAAAAATTCATAAGAGTAAAAATACTGCTAGCGGAATTAACGGAATTAATATTGTATAAGTTATATCCATATTTTCTAATATTAATACTTCATAATTTCAGTGTCCTTAACTTCTACAGAAGCAATTTGTCTGTAAAGGTTAATTATTATAGAAATAGCCAGTGCAGTTTCCGCAGCAGCTACAGCAATAATAAAAATTGAAAAGAAAACGCCCTGTAACATATCTGGGTATAAATACTTGTTGATAACAACAAAATTTATAACGGAGGCATTTAAGATTAATTCAACTGACATTAAAATTGAAATCAGGTTTTTTCTTGTGATAAATCCATAAACCCCAATAAAAAACAAGATAGAGGTTACGGTTAATATTTCGTATATGCTAATTCCGGCTATCATACGGTGTCATTTTTTTGTTTGTTAGTTTTGTTCCCTTAGCAATAACAATTGCTCCAATCATAGATGCTAATAATAAGATACTTATTACTTCAAATGGCAAAATAAATCCACCAGCTTCATAACTTAAAAGACCAAGACCAATATCTTCAGTAGTGGTGGTGATTGAATTTTCAACAACTGTAAATTCGTGAGAATAAATAGTAGTTAAAAATACTCCCAAACCTAATAAACTGGCAATACCTACCAATACTCTTTTTGAAACTTTCGCTATCTCTAATTCCATTTCAATATGATGTACCAACATTACTGAAAATATTAGTAATACAATAATACCCCCAGCATACACTGTAAGTTGAATTGCAGCTAAGAAATTATAATCTATTAAGAAGTAAATTCCTGCTATTCCAATAAGTGAGAATAGTAAATAAATTACTGATCGTAGCATTTTTTTGCTTGAAACAGATGCTATAGCAAATACAATTATGATAAATGCTAAAATGTAAAATATAATTTTTTCCATATCTCTAGTCTTCTATTCCTGCTTTAACTTTAGATCCAGGCTTGTTTAAAACTTTTGTTAAATAACTTCTGTCATATACAGAATTCTCAAAATTTTGAGCCCATAAAATTGCATCTGTAGGACAAGCTTCAACACATAAACCACACATAGTACACATTCCTAAATGGTAAATGTGTTGATCTATCATTTTTTTCTTTTTCCCAGTTTCAGCATCTATTTGTCTGTCCCAAATAATTTCAATACTTCCGTTTGGACAAGCCAACTCACATTTTTGGCAACCTGTACAACAGTGTTCATTGTTTTCATCATGTGGCATTACAACCTCACCACGAAAACGATCAAACATTTTTAATGTCTCTCTATTGTCTGGGTATTCTTGTGTAATAGCTCCCTTCCTTGCGGTTATAAAATACTTTCCGGTAACACTCATACCGGTAAGCAGTGTTTTTATTCCATTATATATATTTCCAAAATAACTCATAATTTCTAAAATTGAATTGTTAAGTTAAGCCAAACAATTAATGCCATAATAACTAGGTTAAGTAGGTTTAAAGGCAATAAATATTTCCATTCTAAGGTTAACAATTGATCAATTCTTAATCTAGGAAAAGTCCATCTAAACCACATCATTAAAAACACAAGGATTAAAGCTTTTCCTAAGAACCAAAATATACCTAACCAAGGAAGAGATTCAGTAATACCGAATGGCGATAACCAAGCTCCAAAAAATACAGTGGTTGCTATTGCAGCTATAATAAACATATTTATAAATTCAGCTAAAAAGAAATAAGCAAATTTCATCCCTGAATATTCGGTATGAAAACCTGCTCCTAATTCAGATTCAGCTTCAACCATATCAAAAGGCGCTCTATTTGTCTCGGCAGTACCTGCAATCATATAAATCATAAATGCAATTACAGCAGGAATATGTCCTTGAACTATTAGCCAGCCATTTTTTTGGACTTCAACAATTTCTGATAATTGTAAAGAACCTGTGATTAAAACCATTGTTAGTAATGATAATCCAACAGATAATTCATAACTTATAGTTTGTACACCACTACGCATGGCTCCAATTAAAGCAAATTTGTTATTACTACTCCAACCACCTAATAAAATTCCAATAACTCCAATTGAAGAAATTGCTAATAAAAATAAAATTCCAATATTGATATCAAATGCTTGAAATTCTTGTGTGAAAGGGAAAACCGCCAACGCCATTAATGCTGAGACAATAACAAAGTAAGGTGCTAAATTGTATAAAAATTTATCAGCTTTTACAGTTCCTGTTAATTCTTTTGAAACTAATTTTAAGGCATCTGCCATTGTTTGTAACAATCCCCACCATCCAACTCTGTTTGGTCCAATACGTAATTGAAACCAAGCTGCTACTTTTCTTTCTAATAAAACTAGGTATAAACCTGCAACTGCAAAAATGGCTAAATAAATTAAAGCAATAATAACCATTGTTACAATGCTTGCTACACCTTCAGACATCATGCCTACAAGTAAGTCTTGAATGGTTTTTGTTATATTTAATGATATATTCATTGTTTTATTTTTAACGGTCTATATCTGGTACTACAATATCTAAAGTTGCCATTGATGCAACTAAATCTCCTATTTTACCACCTACTGCAATATGATTTAGCAATGATATGTTTGAAAAACCTGGGGAACGAAATTTAAGACGGTACGGATTTTTAGTTCCAGTACTTACAACATATACTCCTAATTCACCTCTTGCAGTTTCAACTTTTTGATAAAATTCTCCTTTTGGTAATTTAATTACCGCATTTGTAGCAACTTGATGGTCTCCTTCAGGAATGTTATCAATTAATTGTTCAATGATAGACATTGATTCCCACATTTCTTGAATTCTAACTTCATAACGAGCTAAACTATCTCCTTCAGTTCTTAATGCTTCTTTAAATGTAACTTTATCTAAAGCACTATATGGATGGTATTTTCTAACATCACAAGAATAACCTGAGCCACGACCTACAGGACCTGACGCTCCAAATGAAATGGCATCTTCTTTTGATAAAATACCTACACCTTTCATCCTTTTTTGAAAAATTACATTTCCAGTTAAAAGTTTATCGTATTCAGGTAATTTTGTTTTAAAATGGGCAATAAAATCTTTTGTTCTTTTTACAAAATTTGGGTGAATATCAAACATTAATTCACCAGGAATGTTGTAGTTCATTGTTAAACGAGCACCACAAGTTTCTTCAAAAATATCGTTAATTAATTCACGATCTCTAAAACCTAAGAAATAAGTTGTTAATGCTCCAACATCCATTCCCATAACACCCCACCATAATTGATGAGACGCTAAACGAGTTAATTCACCAATAATGGTTCTTATTACTTTAACACGTTCTGGAACTTCAATTTCAAGTGCGTTTTCAACGGTTAAACAAACAGCTTCATTATTAATGTGTGATGATAAATAATCCATTCTATCCGTTAAATGAACTATTTGCTGATAGCTATCTCGTTCACACATTTTTTCGATAGAACGGTGAATATATCCTAAATCTGGTTCAACTTTTTTAATAATTTCACCATCTATGGTTAATAATAAACGTAAAACACCATGCGTTGCAGGGTGCTGAGGTCCCATATTAATAAAATAATCTTCAGATTTTAAGTTACTTTTTGCAATATTTGTATCCATAATTACTTATTTGATAACCATATTAATTTCATCTACATAATCTTTTCTTAGTGGAAATCCATCCCAATCTTCAGTTAAAAAGAGTCTTTTTAAATTTGGATGATTGTTGAATATTATTCCGAAGAAATCAAACACTTCACGCTCGTGAAAATCTGCAGTAAGCCAAATATCAGAAACTGTATCAAATGTTGGGTTTTCTCTATCTTCAGTTTTTACTTTTACTACAATTATGTGTCTGTGAGTGGTAGACTCTAAATGGTATACAACACCTAATGTTGTTCCCCAATCTATACCACTTAAGCAAAACAAATAATCAAATTTCGTTTCACTATTCGTTTTTAGTTGAGACATTAATTGGTGTAATTGTTCAGGTTGAACAGTTATATTTAAGAATTGCGAGCCTTCTTCAGTGAATTCTAATTCTGGAATCCAATTGCTTATTAAAATTTGTAATGCTTCGTTAGTCATAAATTCAGTTTTAAAGTCCTTCATCAAATCCATCAATTGGATTTACTTTATGCTTCATGTTTTCAGTTCTAATTTTTTCTTGAAGCATTAACATGCCTTCTAATAAAGCTTCTGGACGTGGAGGACAACCCGGAACGTAAACATCCACAGGAATTACGTGATCTGCACCTTTTACAACAGAATATGAATTATAATAAAACGGACCTCCTGATATAGCACAAGCGCCCATTGCAATTACATATTTTGGTTCAGCCATTTGATCGTATAAACGACGTAAAACTGGTGCCATTTTGTTTACAATAGTTCCTGCAATAATAATTAAATCGGCTTGTCTTGGAGAAGGACGTGCAACTTCAAATCCAAATCTTGAATAATCATGACGTGCAGCTCCTGTTTGCATCATTTCAATGGCACAACAACTGGTTCCAAAATAAAGTGACCAAAGCGAATTTGATCGCCCCCAGTTAACTATTTTATCTAATGAAGTAACAATTACATTTGCTCCATTTCCAGCGGGAATTACTTTTCCCGGAAAATCAGCTGGAATTTCTGGAACTTCCATATTAGAATCTAACTGACTTATAAATCGTTTTTTATCTACTCCCATTTTAATGCTCCTTTTTTCCAAGCGTATAATAAACCTAAACCTAATATGACAAGAAATATCATAATTTCAATAAAAGCAACTGCTCCAACACCCTTAAACACAACTGCCCAAGGAATTAAAAACGCTACCTCTACATCAAAAATTAAAAACAAAATTGCAAATAAGTAGTAGCCAACTTTAAATTGAACCCAAGTTGGGCCAATTGTTGTCATACCACTTTCATATGGTTCACGCTTTTGTGGATTGTCTGATTTATGTGAAATTAAATTCGATAAAAAATTTGCGCCTGCAACTAAAATAACTCCTGCAAGTAAAAATACAATAATGGCTTCTGATCCCATTTTTTATACACTTTTTTATTAGTCTACAAAAGTAGTAGATTAATTAATTTTTCTATTACTTTTTAAGTTTTATTATTGATGAGCAAAAATAAATAAATACCAAAAAAAAATACCTGACTAAAATCAGGTATTTTTGTAATAATTATTACTTTACTTCATAAGTTTCACCAGAGAAAAATAAATCGTCTGTTTTTTTGAATTTTGAATTTGCTTTTACTTGTTTCGTTAACGCATCTTCACGTTCTTCAAGTGTAACATCATCAAAACTTCTAATAATTCCTGTGGCAACCGGATATTCTAATCTAACTAACATTTGATGCATAGTTGGATCTTTTTCTTTAGCATCATGCACTAAAAGATCTTCTTGAGTAATACCATTTTCACCAATGGTAACAACTTCTAATTTAAGCCCGTTAAGTATTAAACCTTTGTCACGTTCTTTTCCAAAAATCATGGGCTTACCTTGTTCAAGAAAAATTTGTTTATCTTCTTTTACATTTTTATTGGTGATGTTGTCAAAACAACCATCATTAAAAATCACGCAATTTTGTAAGACTTCAATAAGTGATGTTCCTTTAAATTTATGAGCATCAATTAAAATTTGCGTAATATCTTTTGGGACATTTCCTCCAATTCTACCAAAGAAACGTGCACCAGCGCCTAAAGCTAATTCTCCAGGAGTAAAAGGTGGTTGCGTATTTCCATATGGAGAAGATTTCGTTTTTTGACCAACTAATGAAGTCGGTGAAAACTGACCTTTTGTTAAACCATAAATTTCATTGTTAAATAAGATAATATTTAAATCTATATTTCTACGTAATATATGAATAAAGTGATTACCACCAATAGCCATTGCATCTCCATCTCCGGTTGCTATCCAAACACTTAAATTAGGATTCGCTAGTTTTACTCCAGATGCAATTCCTGGAGCTCTACCATGAATCGTATGCATTCCATAAGTATTCATATAATAAGGGAAACGAGAAGAGCATCCAATTCCTGATATAAATACAACATCTTCTCTTTTAATTCCCATTTCAGGAAGTGCTTTTTGCATAGAACGTAAAATAACGTAGTCATCACAACCAGGGCACCACCTTACTTCCTGATCACTTTCAAAATCTTTATAGGTGTATTTTTTTTCAACAGTTGCTTCCATAATTAGTCTACTAGTTTTTTAAATTCTTCTATTAGTTCATTGTTTCCAAAAGGTAATCCTTGAATTTTATTTTTTTGGTAAAACTTAAATCCTTCAAAATTAATTCTTAAAATTTTAGCAAATTGTCCATCGTTTAATTCACAAACAATAATTTTTTTGAATCTTTTTAATAATTCTTCCGTGTTTTTTGGAAGCGGATTGATATAATTGAAATGTGCAAACCCAATATTTTTATAGCCTTCTTCATTTATTTGCTTAACTGCTGAGTGTAAAGAACCATAAGTTCCTCCCCAACCAATTACTAATAAATCTCCTGTTTCAGCAAATTCAGGTACAATATCTGGAATATAATTTTTAACACGTTCAATTTTTTCAGCTCTAGTTCTAGTCATGATTTCATGATTTTCTGGAGCTTGAGAAACATTACCAGTAAGACTGTCTTTTTCTAAACCACCAACTCTATGTTCTAAACCAGGGGTTCCTGGAATAGCCCAATCACGAGCCAACGTTTTTTCATCTCTATTATAAGGATGCCAGTTTTCAACAACTTCTTTTGTAATTCTATGTTTAATTTCAGGTAAATCATCAACACTTTGTATTTTCCAAGGAGCTGATCCATTCGCAATATAACCATCTGTTAATAAAATTACAGGAGTCATATGTTCTAGTGCTAATTTAGATGCTTCAAAAGCAAATCTAAAACAGTTAGCAGGCGTACTTGCAGCAATAACAATTACAGGGCTTTCACCGTTTCTACCATACATTGCTTGTAATAAATCTGATTGTTCTGTTTTTGTTGGTAAACCAGTTGAAGGACCACCACGTTGTACGTTTACAACAACCAATGGTAATTCCATAATCATAGCTAAACCTAGAGCCTCACCTTTTAATGCCAACCCAGGTCCGGATGTTGTAGTAATAGCTAAATCACCCGCAAATGAAGCTCCAATTGCAGAAGCAATACCTGCAATTTCATCTTCAGCCTGAAAAGCTTTAACCCCAAAATGTTTATGCTTTACTAATTCGTGTAAAATATCTGTAGCTGGAGTTATAGGATAAGAACCTAAAAACAATCCCAATCCTGATTTTTCAGCAGCAGCTAAAAACCCCCAAGCAGTTGCAGTATTACCCATAATAACTCTATAGGTTCCTGGTCTCATTTTTGCTGGAGAAATTGTATAAGCATTTGGAATTAATTCTAATGTTTCAGCAAAAAAGTATCCTGCATTTAATACTTTAGTATTTGCTTCAATTAAATTAGGCTTCGATTTAAACTTTTTATTAAAGAAATCAATTGTATACTCTTTAGATCTTCCATACATCCAATAAACCATTCCAAGAGCAAACATGTTTTTGCTACGGGTGATAGATTTATTATCTAACCCTTCAACATCTTTTAATGCTTCTTTAGTTAATGAAGTCATATCAACTTGAATAACCCGATAGTTTTCAAGACTGTTATCTTCCAATGGATTTGTAGTATATAGCGCTTTTTCTAAATTCTTTTTTGAAAAGGCATTTGTGTCAACAATAATAGTATGTCCTGGTTTTAAAGCATATAAATTTGTTTTTAAACCAGCAGGATTCATTGCTACTAATAAATCTAAATTATCACCTGGAGTACTTACCTCAACACTACCTATGTGAACTTGAAATCCTGAAACTCCATATAAACTACCTTGAGGAGCTCTAATTTCCGAAGGGTAGTTAGGGAAAGTGGCAATATCATTACCAAACATTGCAGAAGATTCTGAGAATTGTGTCCCTGTTAACTGCATTCCATCACCTGAATCACCAACAAACCGTATAACAACTGCTTCTATTACTTCTGGTTGGAGTTTTTCTTTAGTTGTAATCATAACTATGATAATTAAATTTTTTTATTTAAATTTATAGAAAATAATTTTATACTCTAAATATAAGATCCAAATATATATTTACTTTTTAGAATAGTAAATGACTTTTGTCACATAAAATTGTTTAAATTTATTTAATTTTGTTTAATATTTAAATCAATACTTAAAATTAGTAAATATGGCTATTATTATAACAGACGAGTGCATTAACTGTGATGCATGTATTTCGGAATGTCCAAACAATGCAATTTATGAACCAGATAGCGAATGGGCATATTCAGAAGGATCTTCATTAAGTGATACTGTAACTACACCTAGCGGTGGAGAAGTAGATGCAAACGAAATGCATGAAGCAAAATCTGATGAATTTTATTTTATTGTTTCTGATAAGTGTACAGAGTGTAAAGGCTTCCATGATGAGCCTCAATGTGCTTCTGTTTGTCCAGTTGATTGTTGTATTCTTGATGAAAATCATGAAGAAACTGAAGAACAATTGTTGGCTAAAAAATCTTGGTTACACGGAGAATAATTTTTCTAATCAAACATAAAAAAAAGCATCTCATTGAGATGCTTTTTTTATGTAATACAGTTGAGTGTTTAATCATTCAATTTTAAAACAGCCATAAATGCTTCTTGTGGAATTTCAACATTTCCTACTTGGCGCATACGTTTTTTACCTTTCTTTTGTTTTTCTAACAACTTGCGTTTACGTGAAATATCACCACCATAACATTTTGCAGTAACATCTTTACGTAGTGCTTTTATAGTTTCACGAGAAATAATTTTAGCGCCAATTGCCGCTTGAATTGGAATATCAAATTGTTGGCGTGGTATTAACTGACGTAGTTTCTCACACATTCTTTTACCAATGTTATAAGCATTGTCTGTATGAATTAAGGAAGAAAGAGCGTCAACAGATGTACCATTTAATAAAATATCAACTCTTACTAATTTTGATTCTTTTAATCCTATAGGATGATAATCAAAAGAAGCATATCCTTTTGAAACGGTTTTTAAGCGATCATAAAAATCGAAAACAATTTCAGCTAAAGGCATATCAAACGTTAATTCAACACGCTCAGGTGTTAAATAGGTTTGATTTGTTACAAGTCCACGTTTTTCAATACACAAACTCATTACAGGCCCAACAAAATCGGACTTTGTGATAATAGTTGCCTTAATAAATGGCTCTTCAACTCTATTTAATTTTGAAGGCTCAGGCAAATCAGACGGATTATTAACTAAAAGTATTGTATCTGGATTTTTGTTGGTAAATGCATGGTACGATACGTTTGGAACTGTAGTAATAACGGTCATATCAAATTCGCGTTCTAAACGTTCTTGAATAATCTCTAAATGCAACATTCCTAAGAAACCACATCTAAAACCGAAACCTAATGCGGCAGAACTCTCAGGTATAAAAACCAATGAAGCATCATTTAACTGTAATTTTTCCATAGAAGAACGTAACTCTTCATACTCTTCCGTATCAACAGGATAAATACCTGCAAAAACCATTGGTTTTACGTTTTCAAAACCATCAATTCTTTCTTTTGTTGGATTTTCAACATTAGTAATAGTATCACCTACTTTAATTTCACTGGCGGTTTTTACACCTGTAATTAAATAGCCAACATCACCAGCTTTTATACTTTGTTTAGCAACTTGAGTTAATTTTAATGTACCAACCTCGTCAGCATTATAGATTTTCTCAGTTGCCATAAATTTTACACGTTGCCCTTTTTTAATTTCCCCATTAAAAACTCTAAAATAGGTTTCAACACCACGATAAGAATTATAAACCGAATCAAAAATTAAAGCTTGCAATGGGGCATTCACATCTCCTTTTGGAGCGGGAATTCTTTCAATTACAGCCTTTAATATATTATCAACACCAAAACCTGTTTTCCCACTAGCATGTATAATTTCTTCAGGTTTACAACCTAATAAAGCAACAATATCATCGGTAACTTCCTCAGGGTTTGCACTTGGTAAATCAATTTTATTTAAAATAGGAATAATTTCTAAATCGTGTTCTAATGCTAAATATAAATTTGAAATAGTTTGGGCTTGTATACTCTGTGCTGCATCAATAATTAATAATGCGCCTTCGCAAGCAGCGATAGATCTAGAAACTTCGTAAGAAAAATCTACGTGGCCTGGTGTGTCAATTAAATTAAGAACATACTTTTCACCTTCAAAAGTATAATCCATTTGTATAGCATGACTTTTTATGGTGATACCGCGTTCACGTTCCAAGTCCATAGTGTCTAACAGCTGAGCTTGTTCTTCGCGAGCAGTTGTGGTTCCTGTAAAACTTAATAACCGATCGGCAAGCGTGCTTTTTCCGTGATCAATATGTGCAATAATGCAAAAATTTCTAATGTTTTTCATACTTCGTGTTCCAGTCTACAATATTTGCGCAAATATAACGAATTATGCTATTGAAAACACTTTACGTTTAAATGTTTGTTAGTCAACCCAATCAGCTATAAACAAATTGGTGTCGTGTGTTCCGTTATTATTTCTGTTTGAAGAAAAAACGATTTTTTTACCATCAGGTGAAAACATAGGGAAAGCATCAAAAACACTATCATAAGTTATTTGTTCTAAACCTGTTCCGTCTAAATTAATCATAAATAAATTGAAACTATGTTTTGATTTATGATTGGAAGAAAAAATAACTTTTTTGCCAGAAGGGTGAAAAAACGGAGCCCAATTTGCACTTCCTAAATTGGTGATTTTAGTTAATTCACTTCCATCAATATTGCAAACATATAATTCCATATTTGTTGGCTGAACCAATCCTTCAGCTAGCAAATCTTTATACTCTTTAATTTCTTCTTCTGTTTTTGGACGTGATGAACGGAAAATTAATTTTGTTCCGTCAGGTGAAAAGAAAGCGCCGCCATCATATCCTAATTCAAAAGTTACTTGTTTTACATCACTTCCATCAATATTCATGGTAAACAATTCTAAATCGCCAGTTCTGGTTGAAGTAAATACAATTTTATCACCTTTTGGAGAAACTGTTGGTTCAGCATCATACCCTTTTTCAAACGTTAATTGTTTTAGCTGATTTCCTTTTGTATCAGCTACAAAAATATCATATCCTTCAAAAACAGGCCAAATATATTTATTTCCATAATCTTCTTTTTTTGGAACTGGCGGACAAGCAGTATCCGCTAAATGTGTTGAAGAATAAATAATGGTTTCATTTCCAGGTAAAAAATAACTACACGTTGTACGACCAGTTCCGGTACTAATCATTTGCGGTTTTTCACCTTTACTTAAATCGTCAGTAATATTCATAGTGAATATTTGATCACATTCCAATCCCCAAATATTATTTGCTTGAAAGACTAATTTTTTGTTGTCAAAACTCCAGTAAGCTTCAGCATTATCACCACCAAAGGTTAATTGCTTCACATTTTTTAAATGTTTCTCTTGTGGATAATGAAGTTTGTTTACAATTTTTGTGGCGCCCGATTTTGCGTCGTAAGCAGTTTTGTGTTGAGATGGTTTACAGCCTAAAAAAAATACTGTGATAAGAATAAATGAGAATTTTAACTTCATAGTTATATTTTTAATGCTTCAAAAATACAATTTATTTTAAAATTAAAACATCGAAAAACAAGAACCTAATCCAATTATTTCTAATACAATCCATACAATGGCTAATTTATAAAATGTTTTGGAGGTGTTTGGATTCTTTTTCCTTTTGGCATACCCAATTAATAAAAATACAATAGGAGGTATATTTGCAATTAATAATACTCCTATAATTAAGCCTATAATGGCACTTCCATTTATATCTAATAAAATCATTTAGTATTGTTTTTATAGGTTATTTATAGATGCTATTATACATCTTAAAATAGATTTTTAAACTCTTGTCATTCTAGAAAAGCTAATGAAGCACAATATCCTAACCCAATTAAAAAACTTACCAATGCCAATAGAATAAACTTCTTTACTTTTTCTGGTTCTCTCTTTCTTTTAATCGATGCTTTAATTAAAAAAATAAGGGGTAAAATAATCACCATAAAAATAAAAAATAAAAACATTTTCAGTAATTCTTCTACTTGGGCAGCGCTTTGAAGGAAAATCATATAATATTGTTTTTTAGTTGTTCTAAATATTCTTTTTTGTCGTCCCTGTAAAACAAATTCATTGTTTCAAAGGGAATTATTTTATTATCCTTATTTACAATATGAACGCAGGATTTTTTTATAGCTCGGACATCAAAATTATAAGCATCAATAAATTGCATTATAATTACCCTAAATAAATTGTCATATCCAAGATTTGGAGCATCTATTTGAGGTAAACAACATAGAATAGATTTTAAATTTTCATTGGCACAATCCACAGAATTTCCTGTGCTGAAAAGTGCGATCATTTTACCATGCAGCACCTCATCTTGCTCATAAATAATAGTATTTTTACTGTTATCCAATAAATCTTTTGGGTTAATGTATCGTGTTAAAGGAAATACCTCTTCTCCTAATTTTAAGGCATATCCCATAACCAACGCATCGGGATTACAGGGCACAGGAATTAAATCATCCGAGTTAAAAACAGTGGTTTGTTCTAAAATTTTACGCCTCACTTCCGTTAATGTAATTCTATCTGTCTGGCTATTAAAATGCGCTAACCTTCCGGCAATTTGCGTAGGTTGAAAGGTAACGCCTCTCACACATTTTTGCAGCAAAGCAAAATCAATTATTTGCCCCATTTCATCATCATTTAACCCTTTTTGAAGCGTAACGACCAAGGTTGTTGCTAAATTTAAAGTATTTAAATGGTTCAATGCTTGTTCTCTAACTTTTAATAAATTGGCACCTCTCAACTTTTCCAGTGCTTCTTTTTTAAAGGAATCAAATTGTAAATAAATTTCAAAATCAGGTGCATATGAAGCTAATTTTTTAGCAAATTCAAAATCTTTTGAAATTTTAATTCCATTTGTATTAAGCATAATATGCTTATTAGGCAATGATTTAGCATAATCTAATATTTCAAAAAATTGCGGGTGAATTGTCGGTTCACCGCCACTGATTTGTACCACATCGGGTTCTTTTTCATTTTCAACAATGGTATCTAACATTTTTTTTATTTCATCCAAAGTTCTATGTCTTCCATAAGTAGGCGAGGAACCAGCGTAACAAGTTGGGCAAGTTAAATTACATCTGTCGGTTACCTCAATTACTGTCAAACACGAATGTTGCTCATGGTCAGGGCATAAACCACAATCGTACGGACAGCCATAATCGGTTTTTGTATTGAATTTATAAGGAGTTTCGGATGGTTTGTTGTAATTCCGTATATTTTTATAATACTCAATATCATCTGCAATTAAAACTTTTGAATTTCCATGTTCTTTGCAACGTTTTAACATATAAACATTATCGTTTTCAAACACAATTTTAGCGTCAATTCTTTTTAAACACTCTGGGCAAAGGCTTAATGTGAAATCGTAATAGGTATATTTTCTAGTAGGCATTTCTAAGTAATTTAATAATGGGTTTTTGATAGTACAAGACACATAAAATGCATAAATATTGAATGCTGCTTAATCCAAATATGATGAAATTAGTAGGTTTTAAAAATTCTAAAAAGAAACGAAATGAAAAATAGGAAACCATAAATATTATAAATAGGTTTCCATTCTCTAATTTATTTTGGAGGCGTATTTTTTTTAAAATAAAAAATAAAGGGATTAAAAACAACAATTCATAGAGTGCTGTTGGATGCCGTAATAAACCATCTCCTAAATCCATTCCGGTAAAAAAGGTAGTGACTTTTCCATAGGTAAATTCATTAGTGCCTGAAAGAAAACAACCTACTCTTCCTATGAAAATTCCAACAATAATTGGCAATGTAAATAAATCGCCTGACGACTGTTTTTCGTTAACCATCCATTTGGTGATTTCAACACCTATCAACCCACCAAATAATCCTCCCATGATGGTTTTTACATTGAGCAATTGTATCAGATTTTCGGTTGTAAAATCAATGATTGGATTTTCTAAAAACCCCATAATGCGCGACCCTAATAATGCGCCAATTGCCGCTCCTATAAGAATAGTCAATCTGTTTTTTGAAGAGATAACATCGATATTTTTTTTTCGCAATAGGATATAGTATCTATAAGCGATGAAAAAAGCCAGATATTCTAAAACTAAATGAATGTTAATTGTTGTTCCCCAAATTATAGGTTCAAATGGTATCTTCAATGGTTTTTTTCGAAAGATATATTAAATATATCAATTCTAAATAATAATTTTAACCTTGGTTAAAATTATGTAATTTTGCAAACTTAAAACTAAAGTTTGGTAAAGATAGGAGATATAGAATTATGTGATTTTCCATTGTTGTTAGCGCCGATGGAAGATGTGAGCGATCCACCGTTTAGAGCATTGTGCAAAGAACAAGGAGCAGATGTGGTTTATACTGAATTTATTTCTTCGGAAGGGTTGATACGCGATGCAGCGAAAAGTAGAAAAAAACTAGATATTTACGAAAAAGAACGTCCGGTTGGAATTCAAATTTTTGGTGCAAATTTAGAATCGATGCTTAGAACCGTTGAAATTGTTGAACAATCAAATCCCGATATTATTGATATTAATTTTGGCTGTCCGGTTAAGAAAGTTGTAAGTAAAGGAGCAGGAGCAGGGATTTTAAAAGACATTGATTTAATGGTTAGTCTTACTGAAGCGATGGCAAAACATACTAATTTACCAATAACTGTGAAAACACGTTTGGGTTGGGATGAAGCTTCTATAAAAATTGTTGAAGTAGCTGAACGTATACAAGATGTTGGCTGTAAAGCAATTTCAATTCATGGGCGAACGCGTGCACAAATGTATAAAGGTGAAGCTGATTGGGCACCAATTTCTGAGGTAAAGAATAATTCAAGAATGCACATTCCTGTATTTGGAAATGGAGATGTAAATTCTCCCGAAAAAGCACTAGAAATGCGTGATAAATACGGATTAGATGGTGCTATGATTGGAAGAGCAAGCATAGGCAATCCTTGGTTTTTTAAACAAGTAAAACATTTTTTTGAAACAGGAGAGCATTTGCCAGAAATCACTTTGGCCGATCGTGTAGAAATGGCTCGTAGACATTTACAAATGGAAATATATTGGAAAGGTGTAGAAATTGTTGGCGTTATGGAAACTCGTAGGCATTATACTAATTATTTTAAGGGAATTCCAGACTTTAAAGAATACCGTTTAAAAATGGTGAAATCAGATACAGCACAAGGTGTTTATGATGCTTTTGATGAGGTTTTACAGAAGTTTACATAATTGTATATTGAAAAATTTATAGATGTTTGAAATGGTTAATTAATCATTTAATTCATAAAAAAAGCAGTTTAAAATTTTAAACTGCTTTTTTATGTTAGGTATTTAATTTATTTTAAATCGAATCTGTCTGCATTCATGACTTTTACCCAAGCATTCACAAAATCTTGTACAAACCTTTCTTTATTATCATCTTGTGCGTAAAATTCAGAATAAGAACGTAAAATGGAGTTTGAACCAAATACCAAATCAGTTCGTGTAGCCGTAAATTTTACTTCACCTGTTTTTTTAGAACGAATATTGTATAATCCATTTTCAGCAGGCTCCCAACTGTATCCCATATCTGTTAGGTTTACAAAAAAGTCGTTAGACAAAGCCCCTATATTATTTGTAAATACGCCGTGTTTTGTTTCGCCATAGTTTGTTCCCATAACACGCATTCCGCCCAATAAAACAGTCATTTCAGGAGCAGTTAACCCCATTAATTGGGTGCGATCCAACATTAATTCTTCTGGACTTACTATATACTCTTTTTTCAACCAGTTTCTATAACCATCAGCTAACGGCTCTAAAGGCTCAAATGATTCAGCATCAGTCATTTCATAAGTTGCGTCACCACGTCCAGGTGTAAAAGGAACTGTAATAATTGTTCCTGCATTTTTTGCGGCTTTTTCAACACCAACATTTCCTGCTAATACGATGGTATCTGCAATACTTATTTCAAATTCTGCAGCAATTGGTTCTAAAACCGATAGTACTTTTGATAATTTTTGTGGCTCGTTTCCTTCCCAATCTTTTTGAGGACTTAATCTAATTCTTGCTCCATTTGCACCTCCACGTTTGTCAGAGCCTCTATATGTTCTGGCACTGTCCCAAGCGGTAGCAACCATTTCAGAAATACTTAATCCGGAATTTGCAATTTTTTCTTTAACAGCAGTAACAATGTATTCTTTTTTTCCTGCATTAATTGGGTCTTGCCAAATTAAATCTTCTTGAGGTACATCAGGTCCAAAATAACAAGATTTAGGTCCCATATCACGATGTGTTAATTTAAACCAAGCACGTGCAAAAGTGTCAGAAAAAGCATCAAAATCGTTCATAAATTTTAATGAAATTTCTTTATAAGTTGGATCAACTTTCATTGCCATATCAGCATCAGTCATCATAGGATTATGGCGAATAGAAAAATCTTCAACATCTACAGTTTTATCTTCTTCTTTTATAGTTGTAGGTTCCCATTGCCAAGCTCCTGCAGGACTTTTTTGCAACTCCCATTCGTGATTAAACAACATTTCAAAGAAACCATTATCCCATTTTGTTGGGTTGGTAGTCCAAGCTCCTTCTAATCCACTTGTTACGGTATAACGACCTTTGCCCGATTTGTTTGGGTTTAACCACCCTAAACCTTGCTCTTCAACACTAGCAGATTCAGGGTTAGGGCCTAGAATACTAGCGTCTCCATTACCATGAGTTTTTCCTACTGTATGTCCGCCTGCTGTTAAAGCAACAGTTTCTTCGTCGTTCATTGCCATTCTTTTAAATGTTTCTCTAACTTGCTCTGCAGTTTTTAATGGATCAGGTACTCCGTTCACACCTTCAGGGTTTACATAAATTAACCCCATTTGAACAGCTGCTAATGGGTTTTCCAAAGTAGATGGGTTTTCTAAATTCTGATAACGACTATCACTAGGTGCCAACCATTCTTTTTCTGCTCCCCAATAAATATCTTGTTCAGGGTGCCAAATATCTTCTCGTCCAAAAGCAAAACCAAAGGTTTTTAACCCCATATTTTCATAGGCAATAGTTCCGGCCAAAATAATTAAATCGGCCCAACTTACTTTATTTCCGTATTTTTTCTTAATTGGCCAAAGTAAGCGTCTTGCTTTATCTAAATTTCCATTATCTGGCCAAGAGTTAAGTGGTGCAAAACGTTGATTTCCTGTTCCTCCACCACCACGTCCATCGGCAGTTCTATAAGTACCTGCTGAGTGCCATGCCATACGAATCATTAAGCCGCCATAGTGTCCCCAATCTGCAGGCCACCATTCTTGACTGTCCGTCATTAAGTTATTTACATCTTTTTTTAGTGCTTCAACATCTAATTTTTTTAATTCTTCACGATAATTAAAATTGGTTTTTAAAGGATTTGTCTTCGTATCGTGTTGGTGTAAAATATCTAAATTTAGCGCTTTAGGCCACCAATCCATTACAGATTTATCTGAGGAAGTGTTGCCCCCATGCATAACAGGGCATTTTCCCGCTTCATTTGCTGCTTCTTTTTTTGTGAATTGACTATGGTCAACTGGACATTTGTCTTTTTTTGAATTGCTCATGATATTTAATTTTTAATTTACATCAAAATAAGTATAAAATATTGTTATCAATAAAATATAGTGATAGATATAACTTATGTTTAGATAGAACTTTACGATTGGGGTTTAGTAAAGAATGTATTTTGGGTTTTTGCCCTAAGATAGTTTTAGTAAATTTAATAGAATAATTTTGTTTTTTAAACAAAAGGTATCACTTTTATTCAACCAATTTTTTAGAAATTCTGCTACTCGCAATTTTTGAAGCTAAAAAACCTAAAACAAGTATGGTAATAATTACTGTTAAAATGTTTAAAAAAGTTAATTCAACTGGATATGCTAGATGCTGTGTAATCATAAATAAGTGATATTCTTTTTGAAGCAATACTAAAATTATCCCCAATGATAGCCCCACAAATAGTCCAAAAACTGATAGCATAAAACCTTGTAAAACAAATACTCGTTTTATTTCTTTTATAGTTGCCCCAATGCTGTATAAAGTTTTAAGATTGTCTCTTTTATCTAAAATCATCATAATGATTGCACCAATAACATTGAATAGGGCAATTATTAATATTAATGTGAATATTAAGTAAGAAGCTAAATTTTCAGTATTTAGCATTTTATAAATAACAGCATTTAATTGTTCTCGGGTTTCAACAGTATATTGGTTGCCAAGCTTATTTTTTAATTGGTTAATTACATCTGTTCGGTTATTGTTATTAGTGACTTTTATTTCAATTGCTGAAATTTGACTTGGTGCATAACTCAATAATTCTTGCGCTAATTCTAAAGAGAGAAATGTAAATTTTTTATCCAGTTCACCAACCAAAGCAAAAATGCCAATAGGTTGTGCATTTATTTTTTTAAATGCATTTTTAGGATTTGTTATATATCCTTTTCCTGCTTTAGGGACATAAATTTTTAAAGGCTCTAAAAAATCAAAAATACCTACAGATAATGTGTTTGAAATTCCATTACCAATTACAACTCCTGAAGGTATTTCAGCATCTAACCATGTGCCAACATAAACAGTTGTATCCATACTGTTTACTTGTATGTAGTTAGTATCAACACCTTTAATATAAGCAATATGGGTTTTTTGATTGAATTCAAAAAATGCTCGTTCTTCAATTACTTTTGAGTAAAAAGCAATAGTTTTTTCATTTTCAATGATTTTTTGAATTGTGTCATTAAAAAGAAATGATTTTCCTTTTAAAGAAGTAATTTTAATATCAGGATCTGATGTTTTTAAAGTTTGAAGGCTAAAAGTTCTAAGCCCAGAAAATCCAGAAAGTACAATAAACAAAGCTAAAGTTCCTATAATAACACCAAAAGTTGCAATACTTGTAATAATATTTATAGTGTTGTTACTGCTTTTTGAAAATAAATATCGTTTAGCTATGTATAATGGAAAATTCAAATTAGCGTTTTTGACGTTTGTCTAAAAGTTCCGGGTCTTTAATTGGATTCCCTTTTTTTCCTTTTAAAGCATTGTCTATATCTTCAATATAATCTAAACTATCATCAATAAAAAAAGAAAGTTCAGGCATACGTCTCAACTGATTTCTTGTGCGTTTTGCCATTTCATATCTAATAGTTGAGGTATTTTCTTGAACACCTTTCAAAATTAATTGTCTATTTAACTGAGGAAAAACACTTAAATATACTTTTGCCTGTGATAAATCTGAAGTAACTTGAACCTTGGTAACAGAAATAATAACCCCTTTCATTCCGTCTTGTGCAGCGTGTTGTAAAACATCGGCTAAGTCTTTTTGTAAAACACCTGCAATTTTTTTTTGTCTGTTTGTTTCCATAATGCAAAGATAATAGTTTAAATGTACATAAATTTTGTTTTTGTTTTTCTTTGTACTAAAATTATTATGAACCAATTTTTAACTCTTAATTTTAGTAAATTTGTTATTCTAATAATTTCAAAAATGAAAAAAATAGAACACATTGGTATTGCCGTAAAAGATTTAGAAAAAGCGAATCAACTTTTTGCTAGTCTTTTTGGCAAACCCCATTATAAAACAGAAGAAGTTGAAAGTGAAGGCGTAAAAACTTCTTTTTTTGAAGTTGGAGAAAATAAAATTGAACTGCTTGAAGCTACAAATGAAGACAGTCCAATTTCAAAATTCATAGCTAAAAAGGGCGAAGGAGTTCATCATATTGCTTTTGCTGTTGATAATATTTTTGCGGAAGTAAAACGACTAAAAAAAGAAGGATTTGTAGTATTAAATGAAACACCTAAAAAAGGCGCCGATAATAAATTAGTGGTTTTTTTACATCCAAAATCTACCAATGGTGTGTTGATTGAATTGTGTCAAGAGATTAAATAAAAGCTCATCAAAAAAACCAAGCATCAACTAACAACAAATTTGTATATTGCAGACTCTTTATAACAATTACTTTTGGATACATCGTTTGAAAAATATCAAAAAAGAAGATTAAGATCTTCCTACCTTTCAGTAATAATAAGCATTGCTTTGGTATTATTTTTAGTAGGTCTTTTAGGGCTTATTTTAATAAAAACAAATACCATTACACAACATTTTAAAGAAAAAGTTACTATCACTATCTTTTTAAATGACAACGCTAAAGACAGCGATGTTGAAATTTTAGAAGCCGAATTAAAGAAAACTGAATACACAAAATCTGTAAAATATGTTTCCAAAAAGGTAGCTGCTAAAATATACAGTGAAGACATTGGAGAAGATTTTGTAGCCTTTTTAGGAGATAATCCTTTAAAAAACGCCATAGATATTTCATTAAAATCTGAATTTGTGACACCAGAAAAAATGGCCGAAATTGAGAAAGAATTGATGGTTAGAAGTATTATTTCTGAAGTAACCTACGACAAACCTTTAATTGATTTACTTACCAAAAACATCACCCGTTTAAGTTTCTGGATGTTACTATTTAGTACTTTTTTTACGTTAATGGCGGTGGTGCTAATTAACAGTTCAATTCGACTTTCAGTTTATTCAAAAAGGTTTACCATTAAAACAATGCAAATGGTTGGAGCAACAAAGGGATTTATTAGAATTCCTTTTATTTTGAAAAGCGTTAAATTAGGTATTGCTGGCGCATTGGTTTCTATAATTGGATTGGTAGTTTTTATCATATATGTAAATAATACAATTCCTGAATTAGAAATGCTTTCTGATTATAAAATATTAGGAGTGCTATTTTTAATTATCATTTGTTTAGGGATATTAATTACTTGGCTTAGTACATTTTTTGCCACACAACGATTTTTAAATTTAAGAACAGACGAACTTTATTATTAATAGAATGACCAAACAAAAAAAAGAAGAAACTAAAAGTGAATTCCTTTTTGGAAAAAAGAATTATATGTTGATGTTAATTGGAATTGCAGTAATTGCAGTAGGGTTTATATTAATGGCTGGCGGTGGAAGTGATGATCCAGAAGTTTTTAATGAAGAGATCTATAATTTCAGAAGAATTCGTTTAGCACCAACATTGGTTCTTATTGGTTTAGGTATTGAGATTTATGCAATTATGGCAAAATCTAAAAAATAAGAATGAATTATTTTGAAGCCATTATTCTTGGAATTATTCAAGGTTTAACCGAATTTTTACCAGTTTCATCTAGTGGTCATTTAGAATTAGCAAAAGTAATTTTAGGAGACCATTCCATTCCACAAGAAAGTTTAACATTTACTGTGGTTGTACATTTTGCGACAGCTTTAAGTACCATGGTCATTTTTAAAGATGATATTTTTCAAATTATAAAAGGATTATTTCAATTTAAATGGAATGAAGAATTTCAATTTTCATTAAAAATTATAGCTTCAATGGTACCCGCAGTAACTGTTGGTTTAATTTTTGAAAAAGAATTTGAACGTTTTTTTGGAGGTGAAATTTTGTTAGTTGGTTTTATGCTAATTATTACATCATTACTATTATTATTTGCTGATAGAGCTAAAAACACCACGCAAAAAGTCACTTTTTTTAGTGCAATAGTTATAGGAATCTCACAAGCTTTAGCAATTTTACCCGGTATTTCAAGATCAGGAGCTACTATTTCAACATCGGTATTATTAGGTGTAGATAGAGTGCAAGCAGCACGTTTTTCATTTTTAATGGTGGTGCCTTTAATATTTGGAAAAATAGGGAAGGATGTATTATCAGGTTCTATTAATTTTCACAGTGCTCAAATTGGAGTGTTGGGAGCAGGTTTTATCGCTTCATTTATTGCCGGACTTTTTGCTTGTAAATGGATGATTACCGTTGTTAAAAAAAGTAAACTTTCTTATTTTGCACTGTATTGCTTTATAATTGGTGTTATTGCAATTTCAGTTACTTTATCTACTAAATAATGACAGAAGAAGATTTTAAAGATGGTCAAGTTTTATTGATTGATAAACCTCTAGAATGGACTTCTTTTCAAGTTGTGAATAAATTGCGTTGGCATATTAGACAAAAGTTTGGAATTAAGAAAATTAAAGTGGGTCACGCAGGAACTTTAGATCCATTAGCAACAGGTTTACTCATAATTTGTACAGGTAAATTAACCAAACAAATTAATGAATATCAGGGTCAGATAAAGGAATATACAGGTGAATTTACAATTGGAGGAACCACGCCAAGTTACGATTTAGAAACCAAAATTGATGCTACTTTTCCTATTACTCATATTACTGAAGAATTAATTCACAGTACCACAAAACAATTTATTGGAGAGATAGATCAAATACCACCTATTTTTTCAGCATTAAAAAAAGATGGGATACGTTTGTATGAACTAGCCAGAGAAGGAAAAACCATTGAGATAAGTTCTAGAAAAATTAATATTGCTGAATTTGAAATCACTAAAATAAGCTTACCAAAAGTAAATTTTAGAGTGATGTGTAGTAAAGGAACATACATTCGTTCTTTAGCATTTGATTTTGGAAAGGCTTTAAATTCAGGAGCTCATTTATCGGAACTTCGAAGAACTAAAATCGGAAATTTTTCTGTTGAAGGAACATTAGAACCTTTAAATTATATTGAAAAATATTTAAGTTAAGCTTTATTTCATAAAACGACCTAACCAACTATCCATAATATTAATTTCCCAGTTGTACTTAAAATCAACTTTATTGGTGATCATATTATTAAAAACAATGGTTTTTTGAGATACACCTTTTGCTTTCATCATTTTTTTAAATTCTATCAAATCTTTGTATTGCACAAATTCACCTTGTTTGTAACAAACATTCATTTTATCCATTAAAACAACTTCAAATATTTTTTCTAGCTCTTGAATAAAGGTAATTAATATGTTATGCGCTTCTAAACTTAAACTGTTTAAACTGTCATCAACTGCTATAATAATAAACCGATCGTATTCTAGTTGAAAAGAACTTCTAATCAAAATTCCTTGATCATCCCAATCTGATAAAAAATCCTCAATTTTTTCTTTTAGTCCCTCAATTTCTTGTGGATAAAACTTTCTGCTTGATGGGAAAACCCATAATTTTGCTTCGTCTGGTAGTTGCTTAAAATCTACAATCATTACATTAATTTAGGGCGCAAAGGTATTTAAATTAATCGGACTAAAGATTAAGATGCTTTTAGTAATTTTAAAAGGTCTTCTTGTGTGTTAGCGCCTTTATCTTTATTATACCAAATTTGTAAATTTGTTTTAAAATCAGCATCTAAACTTCCATTTTGTTCTTTATAATCTAACACCATTTTAGTAGCTACTGAAGGTCTTGGCCCCCAAGAATTCACTACATTATTTTTACTGTCAATAATTAAAATTTTAGGAATTGATTTACTACCATTGGTTAAATACTGATTCATGAGTTCCTCATTTTCATCTCTAAAAACAATTTTTAATTCAATTTTGTTAGAAGTTTCTGCAATTTTATTTAAAATAGGTACAATTTGAGCAGCATCTCCACACCAACCTTCTGCAATAACTAAAAAAGTATACTTATTTTCTAAATCATTGATTGATTTTTGTGTTTCCTCAGAAACTCTCAATGTTTTATCAAGCCTGTCCATTCTTTTATCATTCAGTAAACTATAATTTAAAAGATCATCAGATTGTTCATTTCCAGTTGATTTTTCTTGAACTAATAAATCTTTTATTCTAGTTCTGTATGCTAAATATGAAATTCCTTTATTTAAGCTATTATGTATTAGTGCGTTATTCATTTTTTTTAATTAAATTTAAAGTTAAAATTTTGACGGTATAAGAATATATTACTTACAGCTTTAATTTTTAATAATTTTTTACAAATTTAAAAATAGATTTTTAATTACAAATGCAATATAAGTTACATTAAAAAAAGATATTTTCATCTTTTAATCTATATTTATGACATTTGTCATTTTAATAATCGTTATGTAAAGTTACTTTTGTCACATTATTTATTAATATTAATAGTATAAACATGAAAAAAAACAATCTAATTCTCTCAATTTTAGTAGTATTTGCTCTTTTCATTGTGTCATGCAGTGGTGGAGAAAAAAAAGAAGTAACCAATGAAACAAAAACAGAAGTAGCTCCTCAAGGAAAAGGACAATCTGCAGTTGTTGACACTATTTCAGCTGCAAATGTACTGCAAGTAGCACAATCATTAGATGATTTTAAAACACTAGTTGTTGCTGTTCAAGCTGCAGGCGTTGAAGACGCTCTTGTAAATACGGGACCTTTAACAGTATTTGCACCTGTAAATGGAGCTTTTGATAAGTTACCTGAAGGAACTGTTGCAACATTATTAAAACCAGAAAATAAAGGTCAGTTGGCTTTTATATTAACAAATCACGTAGCGCCAGCTAATTATCCAATTAAGCAATTAAAAAAAGAAGCAAAGAAAGGGCGTAAGTTATACATGGCTTCTGGTAAATATTTACTTGTTGAAGATAAAGAAGATGGAATTTATGTGGGTGGAACAAAAATATTAAAAACAGTTCAAGTAAGTAACGGTTGGATTCACGTAATTGATACTATATTAGTGCCAGAAGAATAATTCTAAATTTAAAAATAAAAATAACTGAAAAAATGAAATTAAAAGTATTTGTAATTGCAATAGGGGCAGTTTTAATGTCTAGTTGTGGTAGTGGTGAAAAGAAAGAAGAGAAAGCTTCTGTACCAGTTGAGGTAAAAGAAGTAGTTGAAGTTGATCCAATTCAAGATAAAGGAATTGGCCCAATAACAAGTATTGCACTTACTGAAATAGATGAGGCAATGGCAGCAGAAGGTAAAGCGATATTTGTTGCTAAATGTTCTGCATGTCATAAAATTAGTAAACGTGTTGTAGGTCCTGCTTTAGTAGGAGTTACTGAAAGACGTTCACCTGAATGGATTATGAATATGATTTTGAATCCTGAAGTTATGGTAGCTGAAAATCCAATTGCAAAAAAATTATTGGCTGAGTACTTAGCACCAATGGCAAATCAAAATTTGACAGAAAAAGAAGCAAGACTAATTTTAGAATACTTTAGAACAAAAACTTCATCAAGTGATGAATAGGTTGAAAACTAACAATTAACAAACAAACATCTTTAACATGAAAACAATTTTTAAATCTTTACTAGCAATTACAATAGTATCATTGGTACTAAGTAGTTGTGGTAATGGAGACTCAAACAAAAAGGGAGCCTTATCAAGTAGCGCAGCTGAAAAAGTATATGTTGCTCCAGGTGAACACGATGAATTCTATGCATTTATTTCAGGTGGATTTAGCGGTCAATTAGCTGTTTACGGTCTTCCTTCTGGAAGATTATTCAAAGTAATTCCTGTTTTTTCAGTTGATGCTGAAAAAGCATATGGTTTTAATGAAGAAACAAAACCAATGTTAAATACTTCTCACGGGTTTATTCCTTGGGATGATTCACATCACCCTGATATTTCTCAAACAGCAGGTGAATTAGATGGTAGATATGTATTTATTAATGGTAACAATACACCTCGTATTGCAAAAATTGACTTAACAACTTTTGAAACAACTGAAATAATTGAAGTTCCTAACTCAGCAGGTAATCACAGTTCATCTTTTGTAACTGAAAATACTGAATATGTTGTGGCTGGTACTCGTTTTAGTATTCCTTATCCACAAAAAGATATGCCAATTGCTGAGTATAAAGGAAACTTTAAAGGAGCCTTAACTTTTATATCAGTAAATCCAGAAGATGGTAGAATGGACATTAAATTCCAATTAATGATGCCAGGATTTAACTATGATTTATCTCACCCAGGTAGAGGTGAATCTCATGGTTGGTTCTTCTTTACAACTTATAATACTGAAGAAGCAAACTCACTGTTGGAAGTAAATGCTTCACAAAATGATAAAGATTTTATTGCAGCTATCAATTGGAAAAAAATTGAAGAATATGTAAATAATGGTGGTGGTACAAAAGCTCCTACTAATTATGCTCATAATGTTTATAGTGATGAAACTCATTCAGCTACTTCAACTATGAAAAAAGAAGTGCTAATTGTAAACCCTTCTGATGTTCCAGGAGCTGTGTATTTTATGCCAACACCAAAATCACCTCACGGTTGTGATGTTGATCCTTCAGGAGAATATATTGTAGGAAGTGGAAAACTAGCGGCAGAATTAACTATTCACTCGTTTAGTAAAATGATTAAAGCAATTGATGAGAAAAAATTTGATGGAGAAGCTTATGGTATTCCAATTTTACAATACGAAGCTACTTTAGCAGGTTCAGTAAAACAACCAGGTTTAGGCCCATTACATACTGAATTTGATGGAAAAGGAAATGCTTATACTACTTTCTTTATTTCTTCTGAAGTTGTAAAATGGAAATTAGGAACTTGGGAAGTAATTGATAGAAAACCAACATATTATTCTGTAGGCCACTTAATGATTCCTGGAGGAAATTCAAGAAAACCATTTGGTAAATATGTATTGGCAATGAACAAAATTACAAAAGACCGTTATTTACCAACTGGTCCTGAAGTAACTCAATCTGCTCAATTATATGATATAACAGGTGAAAAAATGGAGTTATTGTTAGATTTTCCAACTATTGGAGAACCTCATTATGCAGCCGGGATTCCAGCGGATTTGTTGAAAGCTAATTCCAAAAAATTCTATAAGTTAGATGAAAATAAACATCCTTATGCAGTTAAAAGCGAAGCAGAAACTAAAGTGACAAGAAACGGAAATGAAGTTCATATTTATTTAACAATGATTCGTTCACACTTTGCTCCAGATAATATTGAAGGTATCCAAGTTGGGGATGAAGTATTTTTCCACGTAACAAACTTAGAGCAAGATTATGATGTGCCTCATGGTATTTCAATGATTGGTGCACAAACTTCGGAGTTGTTAATTATGCCAGGGCAAACAGAAACGTTTAAATGGTATCCAAAGCAAATTGGAGTATGGCCATTTTATTGTACAGATTTCTGTTCTGCACTACACCAAGAAATGCAAGGATATATTAGGGTATCACCAAAAGGATCTAAAGTTCCTTTAACATACACGTTAGATGGTGATGCTGTAGATGTTGAATAAAGTTCTTTTTAGATTGATTTAAGGAACTTGTAAACGGGTAAGTATATAAATTACTTGCCCGTTTTTATTTAAAATAAATTAAGATCATACTATCTTTTTATGTAAGTTTTATTACATACCTAACAACCGTTATTTTGTATTTTTGAAACAAATATTACTTTAACAACTATCAAAAATTTAAATATATAATTATGAAAAAATCTAAACTGTTAATGGTTATGGGTTCCCTATTATTACTTGGGTTATTTGTATTCCCTCTTTGGAATATAACATTAGAGGCTCCGCAATATCCAATTCCTTTAGGTATGGATATACACATTAATAAATTTTCTGACACACATGAGTTTGATATAAAAAATATCAATTTAATGAATCATTATGTGGGAATGCAGTATATTCCTAAGACTATTCCAGAGTTTAAAATATTCCCTTGGGCTATTGGCGTAATGGTTGCTTTAGGCGTTTTAATTGGGTTTCTCGGAAATTATAAATTAAGCATAGTTTGGTTTATTGTAATGAGCTTGATGGGTATTGCTGGAATGTATGATTTTTATTTGTGGGAACATGACTACGGCCATAACTTAGACCCGAAAGCAATTATGAAATTCACAAACCCAGATGGCTCAATAATGGGTTTTCAACCTCCATTATTTGGGTCAAAAACGATACTTAATTTCAAAGCACATTCTTATCCTAGATTGGGAGCTTATTTTATGTTTATTGGAATGCTTTTAACTGTAGTAGCTTTTTTTGTTGGAAAAAAAGAAGTTAAAAATAAATAAAATGAAACTTCTATAAAATATATTTAACGCGAGTATCTTCTGTTGATGATACTCGTTTTTAATGTATATTTGAATACTATAAAAATCAGAAATAATGAAAATAACCCTTTTTAAATCATTTAGTGGTGCTGTTATTTTGTTGCTTGCAATTTCTTGTAAAGTTGAACCTGAAGCTATTGAATACGGAAAAGACCAATGTAGTTTTTGTAAAATGAATGTTGTAGATAAAACACATGCATCTCAATATGTGACTAAAAAAGGCAAGCAATTTAAGTTTGATGCCATTGAATGTATGATTAACGATTTAAGTGATAAAAGTGAGGATGAAATAGCTTTACTTTTAGTTGCCAATTATGGAAATCCGGGAGAAATGGTTGATGCTAAAACCGCTACTTTTTTAATAAGTCCAGCAATTAAAAGTCCAATGGGCGCTAATTTATCTGCGTTTTCTTCAAAAAATAAAGCAGAAGAATTACAACTAAAATTCACCGGAAAAATTTTCACTTGGGAGACGTTGAAACAAAAACTTTCAGACAAGTAATGAACTACAAATTTTATTTTTTATTTTTTATTAGCACGTTAACTATTTCTGCTAAGCAGATAGAAGTTTGTAAAACTTGTCCTGTTAAAACCATAAAAGAAGCGATTAAAATAGCTGAATCTGGTGATGAAATATTTATTAAAAAAGGAGTTTATAAAGAGCGTGACCTAATTATTAATAAAGAAATAACTCTTATAGGCGAGAAAGGAACTATAATAGATGGCGAAAATATAGGAAGTGTATTTATTTTTAAAACTGATAATTTTAAAATAAAAAACTTAAAAATTATTAACGTTGGAATGAGTTACACAGTAGAATACTGTGCTATAAAAGTAATAAAAGCAAAATTTTTCACTATTGAAGATTGCATTTTAGAAAATGTGTTTTTCGGTATTTTAATTGAAAAATCAAAAAAAGGAATTATTAGAAATAATATAATATCAGGTGTACGAAAAAGTGAAGCTAGCTCAGGAAACGGCATTCATATTTGGGATGGTAGTGAAATGGAAGTTTATAATAACCAACTAACAGGTTTACGCGATGGAATTTATTTTGAATTTGTAAAAAACAGTGAAGTCTACAAAAATATAAGCCACAATAATATTCGTTATGGGTTGCATTTTATGTTTTCAAATAACAATATATATCGTCATAATGAATTTAGAAATAATGGTGCAGGTGTAGCAGTTATGTTTTCTAAATTTATAACCATGCACCACAATACTTTTAAGTTAAATTGGGGGTCAGCTTCCTACGGGTTGTTATTAAAAGAAATCTATGATGCAGAGATTTATAACAATTTATTTGAAGAAAATACCATTGGTATAAATGGAGAAGGATGCAGTAGAATAAATTATAAAAATAACACCTTTTTAAGAAATGGGTGGGCAATTAAAATTGCAGGAGCGTGTTACGCTAATATTTTTGAGAAGAATGATTTTATGCATAATTCATTAGATTTATCGTACAATTCTAAAATTAACGACAATAAGTTTGAAAATAATTATTGGAGCGAATACACCGGTTACGATTTAGATAAAAATGGTGTTGGAGACATCCCGTATCGTCCTGTTAAACTTTTTTCTTATATCGTAAATAAAACACCTGAAGCATTAGTATTATTAAGAAGTTTATTTGTTGATATTATTAATTTTTCAGAAAAAGTATCACCAGTCTTCACCCCAGATGACTTAATGGATAACAACCCTATAATGAAAAGAATAAATGATTGAGTTTAAAAATTTATACAAGCGTTTTGGTAAATTAACCGTTTTAGAAGGGTTAGATTTAGCTATAAAAAAAGGAGGTATTTTTGCTATACTGGGTCCAAATGGTTCAGGGAAAACAACGTTAATTAAATGTTTACTTGGAATGGTAATTCCAAATAAAGGAGAAATCATATTTAATAATGAAAGTGTTTTAAGAAAGTGGGGATATAGAAATAATTTAAATTACTTACCTCAAATTGCCAATTTTCCGCCAAATTTAACTGTGGTTGAATTGATTAAGATGGTGAAGAACTTACGCCCTAAAGAATCAAACGAACAAGAATTAATTAACTTATTTGGGTTGAATGATTCACTTCAAAAAAAATTAGGAAACCTTTCTGGAGGTACAAAACAAAAAGTAAATATTGTACTTACGTTTATGTTTGATAGTGAATTAATAATTTTAGATGAACCAACTACAGGTTTAGATCCTATTGCATTAATTCATTTAAAGGAACTCATTCAAAAAGAGAAAGCAAAGGGAAAAACCATATTAATAACAACACATATTATGAGTGTTGTAGACGAATTAGCAGATGAAATTGTTTTTTTATTAGATGGTAAAATTTACTTTAAAGGAAGTATTGAAGCTCTTAAAAAACAAACAAATAATAATAATTTAGAGCATGCTATTGCCAACTTAATATCTAAACAATATGCTTAAAATATTAAAATATAGTTTTTACGATTTAATGCGTAGCCGTTGGAGTTATGTGTACTTTATTTTTTATTTATTATTAGGTTTTGTATTGCTATTTTTAAATAATGATGTAAACAAAGCAGTGATAACTTTAATGAATATTATTATTGTTTTAACACCACTTATTGGAACTATATTTGGAGTGATGTACTACTATAATTCAAAAGAATTTACAGAGTTATTATTGGCTCAACCTATAAATAGAAGTAAAATTTTTATGGGACAGTATTTAGGTATTTCAATTTCGCTAACGTTAAGTTTAGTTTTAGGATTAGGAATACCATTTATTGCATATGGTTTATTTAAATCTACTGCAATTTTCGATTTTAGTTTGTTGTTAGTTGTAGGTTCTTTCTTAAATTTTATTTTTGTGGCATTATCCTATAATATTGCACTTTCTACAGAAAATAAGATAAAAGGTTTTGGATATGCTATTTTAATGTGGCTGTTTTTGGCCGTAATTTATGACGGTATTTTTCTAATATCATTGGTGATCTTTAATGAATATCCTTTAGATAAATTTTCATTAATAGCAACCATGTTTAATCCAATTGACTTATCTCGAATATTAATATTATTGAAATTAGATATTTCTGCTTTATTAGGATATACAGGAGCTGTTTTTAGAAAGTTTTTCGGAACGAATATAGGAATGTTACTTTCCATGTCTATTCTAGTATTATGGGTAATTCTACCAGTGCTTAGAATGAATTTTAAATTAAGAAAGAAAGATTTTTAATCAGATAAAAAGACCTCGAAATGTAAATTCCGAGGTCTTTGTTTTATAGAAATTGGTATTATATTTTTTGATATTTTAAACTCAAATTTTCTAACATTATTTCCGTCATTTTTTCTAAATCAATTTTATGATTCCAACCCCAATCTTCTCTCGCTTTTGAATCGTCAATGCTTTTTGGCCAGCTATCAGCAATAGTTTGTCTGAAATCTGGGCTGTATGAAATTTCAAAACTTGGAATCGTTTTTTTAATTGCAGAACTAACTTCTTTAGGTGTAAAACTTATACCTGCTAAGTTGTATGATGAACGTATTTTAATAGCTTCGGGTTTAGCAGCCATAATTTTTATGGTAGCTTCAATAGCATCATCAATATACATCATTGGCAGTTTGGTATCTTTATTTAAAAAAGAATTATAAGAACCTTCTGACAATGCTTTGTGATATATTTCAATAGCATAATCAGTGGTTCCACCTCCTGGATTTGCTTTCCAACTTACAATACCCGGATAGCGAATACTTCTAACGTCAACACCAAATTTATTAAAATAATATTCACACCAACGTTCACCTGCTTGCTTACTGATTCCATAAACAGTAGAGGGTTCCATAATAGTTTCTTGAGGTGTATTTTCTTTGGGTGTAGTTGGTCCAAAAACAGCAATTGAACTTGGCCAAAATACTTTTTTTATGTTGCCAACCTTCGCTAAATTAAGTACATTAAAAAGTGAATTCATATTTAATTCCCATGCTTTTTCTGGGAATTTTTCTCCAGTTGCAGAAAGCATAGCCGCCATTAAATAAACTTCATTAATAGCATATTTTTCAATAACTTTTAAAATACTATTATAATCCATTGCATTCACAATTTCAAATGGACCCGATTGCATCAATTCATCACTTCCTTCGTGAATATCTGAAGCAATAACTGCATTTTCACCGTTTATTTCACGCAATTTAAGCGTTAATTCTGTGCCAATTTGACCGCATGCACCAATAATTAAGATACTTTTATTCATTTAGTTATTGCCCTTTTATTACTGTTTCAAAGATACTTAAAATAAATTTTCAATAGATATAGAATAGATTTTTATCAAAATGATAATTTTTTATTAAGATAGTGTTATAATTAGTATTTTTGAAGTCAATTAGTTTTATAATGAAGTATTTATACAGTCTTTTATTAATCATTTTATTTTTAAGTTTTTCTTGTAATAGAGCTAAAACAACGCAAGAAGTTTCTAAAAAAACGGATTCATTAACAATAAACTCAAATCGTATCATTAATACCATTGGAGAAACATTAACTCCAACAACAAAAAAGGCTATTTCAGAATGGAAAGAATACCATGATGTTGACGAGTTTATCTTGAAATATTATAATATTTCAACTTCAGAAGCACTTCACAATGCAAAAGAACTTTCTGGGTTAATTCAATTAATGAAAGATACCATAAGAATAGATAATTTAAAAGAATTAAATATTACAGCACGTTTTAATGTTTTACATAATGAAGCATTAAGATTGGCAGATATGGCAACTATTCCTTCAATTTCTAATGAAGAAGTAAAAGAAGAAGTTGGTAAAATTATTGAAATTTATTCAGCCGTAAATTCAAAAATAAATACAATTTATAAAGCTGAGGAATTACAAAATTCATTAGAAGTAGATACGGAAACTCCAAATGAGCTGAGAAAAGGAGCAATAATTCCTGAAAGAAATAATTATAAAGAAAGAAAGAGCCCTTTAAGGGAAAAGACTGAAAATTCAAGAAAACCAGTAAGAAAAATGAGAGATAGTTTAAAGAAACCGTTGAAATCTGAAAGAGGTAGATTAATTAAACCTGCAACATTTTCAAAAAAGACTGTAAAATGAAAAAAATTATTTATTTCTTAGTATTTGTACTTTTATTTTCAAGTTGTGAAAGTAACGTAGTTGTCTCTAAAAAAGTTGATAAAGTTTTGGAAACAAAAGCGATTAATACCGTTTTAGATGGTTGGCATACAAGTGCTACTGAAGCTAATTTTGAAACCTATTTTGAGTCAATGAGTAATGAAGCTGTTTTTATTGGTACAGATGCTTCAGAAAATTGGAAATTATCAGCATTTAAAAACTTCAGTAAACCTTATTTCGACAAAGGAATTGCTTGGGATTTTAAACCCGTTAGCCGTAATGTTTATGTTCATAAAAATGGAAAATTTGCTTGGTTTGATGAATTGTTAGATACTTGGATGGGAGTTTGTAGAGGTTCAGGTGTTTTAATTAAAAATGAAGATACTTGGAAAATTGAACATTATGTGCTTTCACTAACGGTTCCTAATAATAATATACAAGAAGTTATAAAAATAAATAAAGTAAAAGACTCTTTATTTTTACAAAAATTAAATAAGTAGCTTTTTTTAAATTATGCTATTTGTAACTTTATAAACCAACTCAAGTTCATAGCCTTTTGAAATAAGAAAAGTTGAGAGTTTGTTTTTTTTCTTGAATGAATTTGTTTCATGAATTAAAGCTAATTTCTTTTCAGCAATTTTTTGAAGTGTAGTTAGATAATCTTCGTCATCAATTTCTTCTAAAGCAGATTTTATATTATAGGAAGAAATATTTTTAAATTTAAGTGCATTTACAATTTTAATTTTTCCCCAATTTTTTATAGAGAATTTTCCTCTTGCAAAAGCTTTGGAAAAACGTTCTTCATTTAAAAAATTGTGCTGTAATAGATGGAGTATAATTTTTTCTTTGGCTTCAGGAATCATATTTAAATCGTATAGTTTTTGCTCAACTTCTTTGTGGCAACGCTCTTGGTACGCACAAAAATGTTCTAAAGCTTTTGTAGCTTCATCAACGGTATATGATTTTTGGTTTTTCATGAATATCTATTAAAGTAAGATAGGTTGTTTAAAAATATAAAAAACGTCATTCTGAATTTATTTCAGAATCTCATTATGAGAACCTGAATCGAGTTCAGGTTGACGAAATGAACAACTTTCAGACAACCATATTTAAATAACCTATTGCTTTCTATTTAACCGTAATTTTAAGTTGTTTAATAATGAATACATAGCAGGAACGATTATTAAAGTTAGGAAAGTTGCAAATGTTAATCCAAAAATAATAGTCCAAGACATTGGTCCCCAAAAAGCAACGTTTTCACCACCAATATAAAACTGTGGGTTAAACTCGGTAAACAAAGTCATAAAATTTATATTAATTCCAATGGCTAAAGGTAATAAACCTAAAACCGTTGTAATAGCTGTTAATAATACAGGTCTTAAACGAGTTTTACCACCTTCAACAATACTTTCGTTAATTAATTCTTTCGTTAAAACGCCTTTTTCTAAACCTAATTCTAATCGTTTTCGTATCATAATTAAATTCGTGTAATCAATAAGTACAATGGCGTTGTTTACAACAATCCCTGCTAATGAAATAATACCAATCATAGTCATCATAATAACAAATTCCATTCTAAAAACAATAAGTCCAAGTAAAACACCAATTAAGCTTAACACTACAGCTATAGAAATTATTATTGGAGTTGAAGTAGAATTAAATTGACCTACAAGTATTAAGAATATTAAAAATACCGCTATTAATAAAGCTTTGCTTAAAAAAGCCATTTCTTCAGCTTGTTTTTCTTGTTCGCCTGTAAAAGAAATGTTTATATTTTTAGGAACATCGTATTTTTTTAAAGCTTCTTTAATTTGATTATTTAGTTCTGTAGCGTTATAATTTTCAAGAACGTTTGATGCAATTGTAATAACCCTATTTAAATCTTTTCGTTTTACAGCGCTAAAAGTAGATGAAGTTTCAGTGCTTGCAATTGCAGATATTGGAACTTGAACAATTTTACCATTGCTAGGATTTCTAAAAGTGATTTTCTGATTTAGCAATGCTTCTTTATTGTAACGATATTTATCCATTAAGCGAATGTTAATGGGGTAATCCTCTTCACCATCTTTAAAAGTAGAAACTTCTTTTCCAAATAATGATGTTCTGAGAGCATCTGCGATTTGGCCCGTTGAAATATTTAAACGACGTGCTTTTTGTCGATCTATTATTATTGGTAATTCTGGTTTTCCTTGTTCTACATCTAATTTTAATTCTTCAATACCTAAAATATTTTCATTATTAATAAATTGCTTAATATCTTCAGCAGCAGTTAATAATTGCTTATAATCTTCACCAGAAACTTCAATATTTATTGGAGCTCCTGTTGGTGGACCATCAGAAGGACGATCAACAGTAATATCAACTCCAGGAATACCTTGTAATAAATTTCTTATTTCAATTAAAACTTGGTCGGTATCAATACCATTTCGTTCAATATATTTTACAAAATCTACTGTAATACGAGCTTTATTAGGAGTTGTGCCACCACTTTGTCCACGATTCGGGTCACTTGTACCTTCACCAACTTGACCAATTATGGAAGTTATTAAAAAATTCTCACCATTAATTTCATATTTTTTTAAATGATTCTGAATTTTAGCTTCAACTTCTTTAGATAGATGATTGGTTACTTCAATATCGGTCCCTATAGGATATTCTAAATAAACATATACTTGTTTTGGTGGAGTTTCAGGAAAGAAAAGAACTTTTGGAGGGAATGCTTTAAAAAGCATAACAGAAAAAATTAAGAGTCCAAATGTACCAATAAGGAACCATCTTGGTCTTTTTCTTAGAAGTGTAAATTGTAATATTTTTTCATAGCTATTTTCTAATTTAGGTAAAAATATGTTCTGAAACCACTTGGTAGCTGGAGAAAGAAATTTGGTGTTTATAACTCTAAGTAATCCGGATAAAACAAGTAATAAACCAGCAGCATTTAATCCTTTTATTTCAAAAATTAATCCCACAATTATTAAAATAATACCTAAGGAAAATAGTAAAGAACTATAAATTACAATTTTTTTATAATTAACGTCATCTTCTTTTATTTTCATATAAACCGAAGTTAACACGGGGTTTATAATTAATGCAACAAATAAAGAAGAGCTCAATACAATGATTAATGTAATTGGAAGATATCTCATAAATTCACCCATCATTCCTGGCCAAAAGGCTAAGGGTAAAAAGGCAGCTAATGTTGTTGCTGTAGAGGCTATTATTGGCATTGCTACTTCACCAACACCAAATTTTGCAGCATCAAATCTAGAATAGCCTTCATCTAATAACCGATACACATTTTCTACAACTACAATACCATTATCAACTAACATTCCTAATGCTATAACTAGTGAAAATAACACCATAGTATTTAAAGTTACACCTATTGCATTTAGTATAATGAATGACGTAAACATGGATAAAGGAATGGCAATTCCCACAAAAAGTGCATTTCTAATTCCAAGAAAGAAAAGCAATACTATAACTACTAAAATAATTCCTAAAATAATGCTATTTTCCAAATCGGCAACCATTGTTTTAGTGTCGTTGGTTTGATCATTTGTTTTTGAAATGTTCAAATTTGAAGGGAAATAGGTTTCTTTGGCTTTGGCTATAATTGCATCAATTTGAGTTGAAGCGTTAATTAAATTTTCACCACCTCGTTTAGTTACATCAAGCATTACAACAGGTTGTAAAAATTCGCGAGCGTAACTTTGTTTTTCTTGTTCTTTAAAACTAATTATTGCAATATCGCGTAGGTAAACAATATTGCTATTTTCTTGTTTTACAATAATATCAGCTATTTCTTTAGCCGATTTAAATTCTCCTAGTATACGAACATTTCTGCGTAAGCCATTTTCTAATAAATCGCCACCTGAAACAGTCACATTTTCATTTTGAATAGCTTGGGCAATGTCTGTAAAGCTAATTTTTGAAATTTCCATTTTGTATAAATCAATACTAATTTCCATTTCCTTGTCTTGAATACCACGGATATCAACTTTTGAAATTTCAGGAACTTTTTCAATTTCATCTTCTAAATATTCTCCATATTCTTTAAGCTCATCCATAGAGAAGTCTCCAGATAAATTAATGTTCATAATAGGCATTAATTCAGCAAAATTTAATTCTTTCACATTAGGATCAGCAGGTAAATCTTTTGGGAAATCCTTGTCAGATGTTACAGCATCAACTTTATCTTTTACTTTTCTTAAAGCTTCGGTAGGCGATATACTAAAATCAAAGGTTATTTTTATAGATGAAAATCCTTCAATAGAAGTAGAGGTAATTTCATCAACACCAGAAATTCCATTTATTTCTTTTTCTAAAGGGCGTGTAATTAATTTCTCAATATCAATTGCTGAATTTCCTGGGTATGCTGTAGATACAAATATTTCTGGGACCACTATTTCTGGGAATGCTTCTCGCGGCATACTTTGATAGGAGAAAATTCCTGCTAAAAAAAGCATTCCAATTATTACAAACACAGTCATTTTATTGTTAATTGACCATGTTGATAGTTTAAATTCTTTTAATATGTTACTCATTTTAATATTTTTGTAGGTTTCGTTGAAAAAATTAATTTCCACTTATTTTCACTAAATCTCCTTCTTTTACAAATCTTGCACCTGCATTCACCAATGTGTCATTTTCATTTAATCCGGCACTTACATACACTTCATGGTTGTATTCATTGGTAATTGTAATTAGGTTTTTAACAACTTTATGTTCATTATTTACAGTAATTAGTGTAAATACATAATCATTGCCATTTTGATCTTGTTGTACTAAAGTTGAAGGAATTATAATTCCTTCAACTTCAAAATCTACTATTTTTATATCTGCTAGTAAATTAGGTTTAATGCTTTGATCAGCATTATTAATATTAATTCGGGTTTTAAAACTTCTGTTTGCAGGATTTATATAATTTCCCACTTGTGAGATTTTTGAATTTATTTCTTTATGGATAGAAGTGAAATTCAAAATAGTTTCTGTTCCCACCTTTATAACAGGTAAATAAGTTTCAGTTACATCAGCTTCAACATATACTTTATCTAGGTTTATTAGACGAATTGAAGGTGTTTGTGGACTTGTAAGTTCTCCATATTTAGGAAAAATTTCATCAACTATTCCACTAAAAGGCGCACTAATTTTCATTTTTTTAGCCTGAGTTTTTAAAGTAGCTAAGTTGTTTTCTAAACTTTCTTTTTGAGTTTTGGCTCTCAGATAATCCATTTCAGAACCGATTTTTTGGTTCCAAAGTCGTTCTTGTCTTTCAAAAGTTGTTTTAGCTAAAGTTAGTTGTGTGTTTAACTCAATAATACTATTTTTTATAGAGGAATCATCTAACTGAATTAATATTTGACCAGCTTTCACCTTTTCACCCTCTTTTACAAAAATGGCACTTACAGTTCCTCCTAATTCTGGGCTAATTTCAATATTTTTATCAGCTTGTACAACACCTTGAATTTCAATAAAATGTTTAAAAACATCTTTTTTAGTAGCTAATGTTGTAACAATTGTAAGATTTTTGTTTCCATCTAATTTTGAAATTTCACCTTCAATAGTTTTTAATTGGTTAGACAAACTATCAATTTTACTTACTAAAGTAGTTTTTTGAGTATTCAATTCTTCTAATGAAGATTTTTTAGGTTCTTCTGTACAAGAAATTAGAAAGACAGTAATTATATAAAGTGTTATTATTTTTTTCATTGTATTCATTTTCTAGTTGTTAATTGGTGTGTTTAATGCGTTGTCTAATGCGGCTTTATTTGCAATTATGGTAAGCATTGTTTGTAAATAATTTTGTTGTATTGTGTATAATTGTCGTTGGGATTCAGAGAGTTCAAAACTTGTTGAAATTCCTTCAAAAAATTTAATTTGTTGTTTGCTTTCAATTCTTTCTGCTAACGCTAAATTTTGTTTTGAAGTCTCAAATTCTTCAATACTATAATTGTATTCTGTTTTAGCTGTTTCAAGTTGAAGCATTAGTTTTTGCTCAGTAAGTGTAAGGTTTGTTTTTGCTTTTTCTAGTTCAATTTTAGCTTGTTGAGTTCTAGAGCTACGTGCAAAGCTGCTAAAAATTGGAATTTCTAAACTTACACCTAACAAAGAAGAATCAAACCATTTTTGGTCATTTTTTAGAAAATCAAAGTTTTCCCCAAAACCAACATATCCAAAATTCACAAAACTTTTTAAGGTAGGTAACGCTTTACTTTGTTCTAACTTCATTAAAAGTTCATTGGATCTTTCAGTATTTTTGGCAATTTTAAAATCCACATGATTTTCAATAGTTAATTTTGTAGAAAGTAATCCTAAATCAATATTTTCTAGCGCTAATTTATTTAAAGTATCGGTTAATTTTACAGAGGTATTAATATCAATTCCCAATGTAATATTTAGCATTTTATAGGCTATATTTTTTAGCTTTTGTGTTTTAGAAAGTTGACTTTTTACGGAAGCTAACGTAATTTTAAGTTGCTCAACATTTTCTTCTTCAATAAAACCATTTAAATATATTTGGTTGGTTTCTCGTAAGTTTTTTTCTAATGTTGCTAAGTTTTTCTCTAAAATTAGGACGCTTTCTTCACTTAATAACACATTTCCGTAAGCATTAATTACAGCTTCTCTAATCCCATGTTCTGTTTTTTCTTTCGCATTTTCAGAAATTTTCAAATATGTTTTAGCCGATTGTAACCCAACTAAATACGAACCATCAAAAATTAATTGATTTAAAGTAGCTGAGGCATTCATAGTGTTTTTTGTGCCAAAAGTTATTTCAGCAAATTCACCTTGATTACCGCCAAAAAATTCTGCAGGAATTAAAGAAACTTGTTGCTTAAGCCAGTTTTGATAATCTATTTTTGCTGTAATTTCAGGTAAACCAATTGTGGTAGTTTCCCATTTCTTCTTTTTAGCAGCATCAATATCTCTATTAGCATTTATGGCTGCATAACTATTTATCAAAGCATAATCTACAGCTTGTTGAAGTGATAAAGAAATACTTTCTTGGGCAGCTATATTTGCATTTAAAAGTATTCCTAAACCTATAATTAATATTTTTCTCATTCTTAAAATCTATTTTTTTCTAATTGTTCTTCTAAAATTTGTATTCCTTTTACTGTGGCAATGGCTCTTGTATGATATTCTAGCACACTTGTTTCTAATTTGTTTAATGTGTTTTTATTATAGGTGTATAAAGTTGAATCGTGAATGCTCATAGCTAACGAAAAGTAAAATTTGGTGATAAGTTCTTTGTCAAGATTATCTCTGTATAAACCCTTATTAATTCCTTTTTCAATATTATTTAAAATACAATCTTTAAACATTAAAAATTCTCTTTCCATAATTTTTGTATATGTTTTCGGATAGTATTTTTTGAGTTGATACATTGGTGAATCATCAGAATTTTTCAATAAATCCTTAAACATTTTGTTTATTTCAAAGTTTTCTTCAATTGCATTAAACCCTTTTTCACAAATACACACAACAGATTTATGCATTGTTTCATGTATATGAACTGTAGTTTCATCTACCAATTCTTCTTTATTTTTGAAGTATTTGTAAATCGTTTTTTTTGATATTGCCAATTCATTAGCGATATCATCCATGGTGACACTTTTAAAACCAAGCTTCAAGAAAATTTCTCCTGCTTTTTGTAGAATTGTACACTTCATAAAATGAATTTTATTTTAAATAAAGCGCAAATATAGTAAAGGAAACTTTAAATACCAAAGAAGTTTCCAAAGTTTTAACAATTTCATAACATTTAAAAATTAGAGTGAAGGTTAAAAAGTAATTTTGAATCATGTATTTTTACAAAAATTATGTATGAAATGAATCTAATTGAGAACTATAAGGAAGATTTTATTGCGTATTTAAATAAAAAAATACAAGTAAAAGAACCTGTAAATTTATACGAACCTATACATTACATTTTACAATTAGGAGGCAAGAGATTACGGCCAGTTTTAACTTTAATGACTTGTGAATTGTTTAATGGGAAGGTTGAAGATGCTTTTGATGCTGCTTTGGCTATTGAGGTTTTTCATAATTTCACATTAATTCATGATGATATTATGGATAGCGCTCCAATTAGAAGAGGTAAAACTACGGTTCATAAAAAATGGAATTTAAACACTGGGATTTTATCGGGTGATGCTATGATGATTATGGCGTATCAATGTTTTGAAAGTTACGATTCTGAAACTTTTAAAAAACTATTGAAGCTTTTTAGTCAAACATCGTTGGAAGTTTGTGAAGGACAACAATTAGATATGGATTTTGAAACCAGAGATAATGTTACAATTCCTGAGTATTTAAAAATGATTACTTATAAAACATCGGTTTTGGTTGCTGCAGCTATGAAAATGGGTGTTGTAATTGCAAAAGCCACAAATGAAGAAGCTGAAGCAATGTATAATTTTGGTTTAAACCTTGGGATTGCTTTTCAATTACAGGATGATTATTTAGATACTTTTGGAGATTCAGAAGTATTTGGCAAACAAATTGGAGGAGATATTACTGAAAATAAAAAAACATTTTTGTACTTAAAAGCGTTAGAAGTTTCTATACCTGAAGATAAAAAACAACTATTAGAGTTCTATCATTCTAATAAAAATAATGAAAGTAAAGTAAAAGAAGTTACCTATTTATTTAAAAAAAATAACGTACCAGAAATTACTATTAATGAAATTGAATTTTATACAAATAAAGCATTTGAAATTTTAGAGGAATTATCAATTTCTGAAGAAAAGAAATTAATTTTAAGAAATTTTGGATTAAGTTTAATGAAACGAACTATTTAATGTTACCAGTGCATAACGCATTAGAATTATTGCAAAAAGTTGCGATTGAAAATTTATATCAACATTTAATAAATCAATTAAACAAAGATTTTCAATTGTCAAATTTGGATGAAAGTTTTGAGTTGTCACTTACTCCTGCTCATTTAAAAGAAGAATTAAGTAAGATAATATTAAATCTACTAACAAATAAGTACGATGATTATTTGAACTTAATGTACAGAATAGATGTTTCAGAAAAAGAATTATTAAATTTTAAAAGTGATCATTTAGAAACTACAGTTGAACAACTAACTTTTCTAATTTTAAAGCGAGAATACCAAAAAGTTTGGTTTAAAAATAGACTCTAAAAATAGGAGATAAGGCTGATGAATAAATTAAATTTTTAGTTTTATCAAACAAAACATCATATCGTAAACCCATAGAAATATTTCCAGTTACATATTCTGCACCGATATACAAAGCGGATTGCCATAAAGAAGGATCTTCAATTGTAAAAGAATATTTTTGATTTATTTTTAATTGCTCAAATTCAGTAGAAAATTGCAGATTACGAATGGGTTTGTAAAATGCTAAAACACTGCCACCATAAATATTTGTGGTTGAATTTAAAGTTGATTTATTTTTAAGATAAACATATGCAAAACTGAAGCCAGCACTAAAATCATCAGAAAAATCGTAAATAGCACTTGGAGAAATTGATAAAGTAGCATAGGAACTACTTGTTCCTATATTAATTCCACCACCAAAACGAACATCATCAAAAAAATGATGTTGGTCTAAATCAGAGTTTTGACCAAAAAAATTATGCTGAACCAATACTAACAACAATAGGGATAAGAATGTTTTATGCATGCTAACTTTTTTTGCTAAGTTAAAAAATAAATTCAAAATATTTTTATGTCATAAACATTGTACATAAAGTAAATATATGTTATTTTTGCCACCAGTTTTAGGTCCCATAGCTCAGTTGGTTAGAGCACCTGACTCATAATCAGGGGGTCCATGGTTCGAGCCCATGTGGGACCACAACCAACACTTCTAACCCCTTTGTTTTAAAGGGGTTTTTTTATTTCCAATCTTTTTTTCATTGATTGTGTACCATATTGTGTACCATTTTGTTTATATTTGATAGACTAAATTAACAATTATGGGACATTTTCTATCGTTGAATTACAGAAAAAAGACTGAATTATATGACATCTCAGATGAGTTATCGGTTATGTTAAGATATTATTTTAAAAAAAAGAGATTAAACATTACGACTGAAGTTACGTGTAAAATTAAAGATTGGAATCAAGATTGGGAGAAAACGAATAAGAAAGAACCAATCAAAAAAACTGATGTCGATTCCGTCTATAAAAACTTTTTACTGAAACAGAAGATTAAAGATTTAGACGATATTGTTTTTCAAATACAGAAGGATGGAGGAGTTCCAAACACTGATTTGGTCAAATCTCAATTAAGAAGTGTTGAGGTTAAAAAGATAAAGAAATCTCTCGAAGATATTCACTTTCAAATTCTATTCGAAAATTATAAAAGTTGGATTAATTCAGATGTTTATACCAATAGGATTTCTTATGTTAGAAGTTTAAATTCTTCGATTAAAGATGTTATCAATTATACAGAGGAGTATCAACTAAAAGAGAAGTTTAAATTACTTCTAACCGATATCACTGTTGATTGGGTAGAGGGATTAATTAGATGGTGTGATAAGAAAGGATTACAATCTTCAACAATTAAGAAACGTATAAAAGTATTAGTTAATTTTAGTACTTGGTTACAAACTTCACATCAAATATATTTCAAAGTTCCAAAACCAAGAAAAAGTCTGAAAGAACCGATACGAGATGTTATCTTTTTGACAAGGGATGAGGTGATGTCTGTATATAGATTTGATGAATTTAACATAGAAAACCCATTACATACGAAGTATATAACTCAAAAAGGTTCAGAGGTAAAATACGTAGAAGATGTTGTAAATACGAAGGAGGGGAAAGTTATATATACTTCTTTTGAAGTATATAAAGACATGTTGTTGTTCCTTTGTGGTGTTGGATGTAGGTTTGGTGATGTAGTCAAAATGAGAGTAGATAATTTTGAATTTGATGAAGAAGATAGAACAAAAGGAGAGTTTAGTTATCAAAGTGAAAAAACAAATAAAATTGTAAGAGTACCTATCAACCTTCTAACATTTAATATTTGGAAAAAATATAGTAAAAACAAAACACGTGTTGATTTTCTTTTTCCGAGAACTGATTTTGGAAATCCAATTTCAAATCAAAAGTTTAATAAACATATCAAAGTTATAGGTGAAATATTAAAATTAAATAGAGGTGTTAGATTTCCAAAATTCAATTTAGATTCAACAGTTGTAGAAGGTACAGAGGTTTCTATTCCCCTTTATCAGGTGATTTCTTCACATATTGGAAGAAGAACATTTATCAGGGAACAGATTCAAAGTGGTAAACCTATCAGAACCATAATGTCATTGTCGGGTCACAATAGTCAAAAAGTTTTCGATAGATATTATGATGTTTTGAAAGAAGATAGAATGGAAAATAATGACAAAGTTTTCAATTTCAACCTCATCGAAAATCCAGTAAAAAACAAAGACAATATTGTTAAAGATGATATCAAGGAGGAATTAGTTAAATTGAAAATCTTATTCGATAGTGGATTACTTCCGTTAGAGAGTTACTTAGGGAAGGTTAATCAATTGATAGGACTGTAAATTTAAATATAAACTATCCGTTTAAATATCTTACTCTATCAAACTTTGTGGTAGAGAAAAAAATAATTCCGATATAAAAACGGGTCAGACCACCATTTTAGAAAAAAGTATTTTCTCAGTTACAAGAAACTTCACCTCTTATAAAACTTGCACAGGAATATATTCTTCGATATATTCGTTTTATGAAAGTGAACATCTCTAAATTATCTCACCACCCAAAGAACCAAGAAATCTACACCCTTTCTTCCATTGAAGAATTGATGGACAGTATTTCTGAAGTAGGTTTACTACAACCTTTAATTATTGACCAACACCATCAGATTATAAGTGGAAACAGAAGGTTTGAATCTATAAAAAGATTGGGTTGGGAGGAAGTTAAGGTTGATATCAAGGAAGTAAAAGATGGAGAAGAAGAACTACTCCTAATACACTACAACAAACAACGAATAAAGAGTTTTAAAGAGTTAATTAATGAGTGCATTATACTTGATAGGTATTATAGAAAAGGACAAGGGAAACGAACGGATTTAACTTCTGTTAAATCTAACAAAGGTTCTTCGAGGGATATAGTTTCAAATGAGTTAGGAGTCTCCTCTTCTCAATTAAGAAGGTTGGTATTCATCTATAAAAACAAACCTGAATATATAGAACTCTTAGATAAAGGAATTCTAACCATCAATCAATCCTACCTTCAGATTCAAAGAGAAATCAAGGAAAGAGAATCTAAAAAACCTACTACTTCAAACTCAGAGACCTTTATAAAATCTAATTGGAGATTCTATCAGAAATCTTCTCACGATATGAGTGAATTAAAAGAGGGTGAAGTTCAAACTATTTTCACATCTCCTCCTTATTGGAAT
>FLOH01001003.1_pt1 | contig 47785 bp, 44 predicted proteins | sample 756751 | NCBI WGS metagenome assembly FLOH01 (sample SAMEA4026879, study PRJEB14308) | marine metagenome | biome: coastal water; material: water | depth 74 m | reverse complement strand
TGGCCCCGCGGAGAAGATGAGTCTGATGAGCGCCTTCGCCAATCAGTATTGAATTATAGCCGGGGATAAGATTCATAAGAGCATTGGTAATAACAAAAAGGAAAATAGTGGCCACCAGCGGGAAAAAACGGCGGCCGTTCTTCTCACCAGCAATATCGGTGCAAAATTCATAGAGATAGAAAATGATGCTTTCAGCTATAGCTTGAAAACGTCCTGGAATAAGTTTCATCCTACGGGTAGCCGTCCAGAACAGAACTACTAGTAGTGTTATGGAAATCCAAGCGGTGAAAATGGTGTTGGTTACTGCAAAGCCGCCGATATGAAAAATTGCAGAGGGAGGTAGATGTGGTGACGGTTGTTTTACTGTCATCCATTCAGGAAAATCAATGGCGAATAGCGCAGTACCAATACCGCCAGCCAAGAAACTTATAATGCTGACGGTTAAAACACCCAAGAGCACGGCAATAAAAACCGGCTTGGACATCCCCATTACTTTTTTGGCTTCAGGCAATATTAATTTCCTTGTTGGATTCGGCTTTAATTTTTCGGCCCCGATATCATCTGATAGGCACCGTAAAAAGCGACAATCAAACCCAAAAAAAGTCCAACGATTAATAATAACGGACCACTATCCAGTCGCTCATCAATCCAGCGTCCGAACAGTACCCCTCCCAAAATGGCAAAGCTGATAAACCAGCCTATGCCGATGAACCTCAGGGCTATCAGCCAGCGATTCATTTCTACCTCAAAAAACCCGCCAAAGCATAACAGAACTCTCCATTCGGGTCAAGTCCTAATCCCTTTAACTAGGCCTCTGTGAGAAATGTCCAAAGCACCGTTGCACCAGACTCCTGCCCAAGTTTACCTGATGCGTCGGCGGCACTCAAACAATTTTCCTAAGACAGCAATTTCTTTGCGCCCCGCCGCCTGCCTGAGCTAGAATGAATCATACTTCAATGTATGTTTTAAGGAGAGAATTTTGATCAAAGCGGTATTCTTTGACCTGTACCAAACCCTGATAGGCTATACCCCACCCCGCGAAGAATGGGAATCCCGGATGCTGGATGAACTAGGCATCAAATCTCCACCGAAAGCTTTCCGCCGTTCATTTATTCTAGCCGATGAATATTTCTATACCGAAAACGCAAAAAAACCAATGAGCCGGCGCACACCCGACGAAATCAACGCCGTTTATTCCCAGCATCAGTCAATAGTGCTCAAGGAAGGTGGTGTTGAACCCACGCCGGATCTGGTACGGTCAATGCTTTTACGTTGGCGTGACACCAAGCTGAAACATTGCCTTTTTGATGATGTATTGCCAGCACTTTCTGAACTCAAACGCCGTGACCTGATGCTGGGAATCATCTCCAATGTGGATAAGGATATAACCCCTTTAATGGATGAATTGGGATTAAGCTCGTTGCTGAATACCGTGGTTACCTCTCAGGAAACTGGCTTCACCAAACCCCACCCTGAGATCTTCCTGGAAGCACTCAGGCGCTCTGACACTGCTGCTGAAAGCGTTATCTTTGTCGGCGATCAGTATCAAATAGACGTACTAGGCGCAGCAGCGGTGGGCATGAAAGCCATGCTAATCGACCGCGGCGGTTTCAGTGAAGCACCGTCGGATTGTCTGCAGATAAGTAACCTGCTTCAGATAACCAGCTTACTGGAATAGATTTCGAGAGAGACTATTATGGAACTTTTCATTGACGGTATTCGCGAAGGAGAAATAATTCCCAACCGCTACACTTGCAATGGTGCCGGTCTGTCGCCTGAGATCACCTGGGATAAACTTCCGCCAAACACTCAAAGTCTTGCGTTAATCATGGATGACCCCGACGCACCACGTGGCACCTTTACTCACTGGCTGATATGGAATATCCCGTCCACTGCCGTTCGGCTCCAGACTAACATGGCGCGTAAAGCAGAACTTCCCAACGGTATCCGTCAGGGAGTCAACTCCGGCGGCACTTATGGTTTCTATCCTTCATGTCCGCCGCCCGGTCCGGCACACCGATATATCTACCGACTACTGGCACTGGACAATATTACAGCGCTGACCGCCGGAGCCAGCCGGGATCAGTTCGACCAAGCCGTCAACAGTCATATCCTAGTTGATGCGTCAATCACCGGTCTCTTCAGTCGCTAACCCCGTGGCGCTCCGGCCACTGGCCCAATCAGCACCGGTACCGGAGATTGGTGCAACACCTTGTCGGTGACACTGCCGAAAGCCCAACGTGACAGTCCGCTGCGGCCATGTGTGGCCATAACAATCAAGTCAACAGCATGGGTACTGGCATATTCGATGATGGATTCAGCCGGACGTCCCAATATAGTGACGACATCCGCTTTAAGCCCCTGCCGTTTCAAGTTGTCGGCGACATCTTTAAGATAAGCCTTAACCTCATCCTGATTTACTTCATCCAATTTTTGCGCCAAATCCTCGCCCATGGTTTCCCTGACGCCTTTGTCCATTGCCTCCAGCACCCTAAAAAGGATAATGCCGGCACCAGCAGGTTCAGCTATCGCTATCGCCTGCGGCAGGATTGATTCTGACAACGTTGAACCATCCAGAGGCACGAGTATTTTGTTGAACATTCTGAATTACCTCCCTTCATCTATTATTCGACTGTAACGCTCTTGGCTAAGTGCCTCGGCATATCAACGGAATAACCCAGTTCCCGAGCAGTATAGTACGCCAGAAGCTGCAATGCCACCGCATTGACTACTGGTTGCAACAAAGCGTCTGCCTGTGGCACTGTAATTACCCGGTTAACCAATTGCTTGATGCACCCGTCATCACCGGAGGTCACTGCCAGTACCGGTGCGCCGCGCACTTTGATTTCCCGAACAGTCGTCAACATGGCTTCCCTGTTGTTATCAGGACCGAAAACAGCAATGACCGGTGTCTCTTAAATTCAATAACGCTAGGGGCCCGTGTTTTAGCTCACCAGCGGCACAGCCTTCAGAGTGAATATAAGCTACTTCTTTTAATTTGAGCGCCGCTTCAAGGGCCACGGGATACTGTGCTCCGCGGCCTATACAAATCACATTACGGTGTCCGGCTAACCATTGAGCCGCATCTTCTATATCCTCCGAGTCATCCAGAACCCGCTGCACCAAAGCCGGGAGTTCCTTCAGCGCCAACGCCAGTTGGTCCCGCCGTCGGCGTTCCAGCCCGGCAAGACTCAGCGTCAAAGCAAACAGACTACCCAACTGGGCGGTGAAAGTTTTAGTTGCGGCAACACTTATCTCCGGTCCGGCACCCATAAAAATTGTTTGTTCCGCCAGACGGGTGACGCTTGAACCAGAAACATTGGTCACCGCCAGTATGCCAGCTCCAGACTTTCGCATACGTTCCAGAGCGGCAAGCGTATCTGCCGTTTCTCCGGACTGGGTCAACCCAATGACTAACCGTCCGGAAGCTGACAAGCTGGTCTGGTGGCTGAACTCTGAAGCCATTTCAACCCTTACGGTCCGGCCCAAAAGCTCTTCCATGAAATACTTTGTCACCAGTCCTGCGTAGTAGGAACTACCGCAGCCCAGAATAAGTGGCGGCGACGCTTGGCTATGCCACAATTTAGAAAGCCCCGGGGTAAGACCCGCAGCCAACCAATTGCCGGTGTTCTCCCGCAGCACTCTAGGCTGCTCATGGATTTCTTTGAGCATATAGTGTTCATAGCCGCCTTTACCGGTACGCTCCGGCGACCACTCTATGTGTTTTGTCACCGGGTCAATCAAATGACCGTCACGATAGACCGCTGCCGTTTCGCTATCCACCACGGCCAAATCTCCGTCATCCAGATAGATAACCCGGCCGGTGTACTCAGAGAAAGCCGTTACATCGGAAGCCAGCCAATTTTCACCGTCGCCTAGGCCAATAACCAGAGCGCTGCCACGGCGCGCCGCTGCTAAACGGTTTTCGCCCTGCCGTAGCACAACCACGGCAAACGAACCTTCCAATTCATCAACAGTCCGACCTAACGCCGCCACCAGATCGCCGGAATAGTATTCCTCAATCAAGTGCACAATGACCTCACTGTCGGTACTGGATTGAAAGATGTGCCCTCGACTTTCCAATCTGGATTTTAGGGTTAAATAATTCGTTATGTTGCCATTATGAACCGCGGCTATGTTGCCAGAGCAATCCAGATGAGGATGAGCGTTATCACGGGTAGGCAGCCCGCAACTGGCCCAGCGGGTATGACCGATGCCTATATTGCCGGCAAGCAGCTCTGAAGAGGCCGCAAGATCTACCATCCGCCCGGCATCTTTTTGCACCATCATCCGACTTCCGGCAACGGCAATACCACAGGAATCATAGCCACGATATTCCATTTTAGACAATGCCGACTGTAACAGCGGCTGGGCAGAACGATGACCGATATAGCCGACTATGCCGCACATATCAGACCACTTGGCTGCCATCAGCGATATTTCCGGTGATGACTTTGAGAGCCTGAACCCGACTGCCGTTGCCCAGGATGCTGCCCGGCATAGCGACGACTCCGCTAGCAATCTCACAGTTGCAACCTATCATTGTCCCAGTATCAAGCCAGTGAAACTCACCGGCTATACGGATTTCCGCCAAACCGGAACCAGCGTTGAAATTAGCGCCAATGCGGCAACCGGAATCAATGACCGAATCCTGAATGACAGCCCCCGGCCCGATACTGACGTCATTGCCGATAACACAATTTTCAATGACACTGAAAGGCCCAATACTGACATTATCCCCAAGACTGACATCCGCACCGATAACCACGCTCGGCCCCAGAGTACACCCTTGACCGACAAGCGCTGGACCGTTGATATAACAACCGGAACGTATCAGGCCGCCATCACCAATGGCAACGATACCTTTGATTACCGTTCCTTTTTCAACTATTCCCCCAAGTGCTGGCTTAAGGGATCCAAGAATATAATCATTTAAACTCAGAATGTCCCAGGGATATACGATATCCAGCCACGGCCCGGCTGTCTCAACCGCTCTGAAGCTGATGCCCGCACCAATCATTCGATTTATTACAGCTGGCATATCACCATCATCACCTATGAAATCAAATATCTCTTGTTTCAGCGCAAAGATGCCAGTACTGACAGGGGCGCAACAGGGGTCTTTGGGTTTTTCAATGACAGACTGTACCATTCCGCTTTCTATTTTAACCACGCCGTAGCGCACTGTCTGGTTTTCCGGCACCCTGGCGGTTAATAAAGCCCATGGCTGAACGGCAACAAAATCCCTTATAGTATCGGGTTTGATCAAATGGTCACCAGGCAGCAGCAAAAACTCATCAGCTGCCAATGCTGCCGTTTGCCCTAGGGCATGGGCCGTACCAGCTTGGCACTCCTGAATTGCATAGCGGATGGTAACTCCCATGTCCACCCCGTCACCCACCACGTCAAATATCTGTTCCCGGTGATAACCGACAACGATAATAATATCCCGGATATTGCACTGCGCCAGCGCTTCAACGACGTGTCTCAATATAGGCTTGCCGCCAGCTGACAACATCACCTTGGGTCTGCTGACGGTAAAGGGCCGCAATCTTTGTCCTTCACCAGCAGCTAGTATTATTGCCTGTTTCATAACTTTATTATATAACGGCACTGAAGGTCGCGCCTAAAATATACCCGCCCCTGCCGCAATGACGCCGGAGGCGAGCGCACCCGGTCCGATGCGTGCACCACAACCGATGATCGTCCCGGGATTGATACTGGAGTTGACACCGGTAAACACCCCGTCGCCCATAATAACACCCAACTTGCGACGCCCCGTATCATGGTAGTCAACACGGACACCGCCGCCATTAAAGCGCAGATTGGCTACCTGGGTACCGGCTCCCAGATTACAGCCTTCACCGATAACACTATCGCCGACATAACTTAGATGTGGGATATTGGTGCCAGACATAATGACGGAATTCTTGATTTCCACGCCGTTGCCGATATGGCAACGGTCGCCAATGGCGGTATACGAGCGAATATAACAGTTAGGTCCGATATCGCAGTTTTTGCCTACAACCACCGGTCCAGTGATATAAGAACCGGAACGTATAAGGCTGTTCCGGCCAACAATTACAGAGCCTTTAAGCACTGCGCCGGCTTCAATAATTCCCTCTTGTGTGGAATCAATACTCTTGAGGAGTTCTTCATTGATGGTAAGTAGATCCCATGGATAGCCGATATCCCGCCAAGTGCTGACAAAGCGGTAGCTGACCTCCATACCGGTACCGATCAAAAGCTGTATGGCATCGGTGATTTCATACTCGCCCCTCGGCGAAGGTTGTATGGCTTCAATAGCCGAAAAAATTCCCTGTGTAAAATGATAAGCTCCGGCGTTAGCAAGGCGCGTCGGCGGATTTGGTGATTTTTCATAGAGCCGGCGGACACAGGATCCGGCAAGTTCCACCACTCCCATACCGGTAACGTCAGCAAGTTCAATCAAACTCATGGCAGGTGCCGGAGTATACTTTAACCCAGCGATATCCTCTGATTTAAGCATTATATCGCCGTTTAATAGAAGAAAGGGAGTGTCAATAAGCCCCTGCGCCTGCCGTAACGCGTCGGCGGTGCCGTGAGCCTGTCGCTGCATGGCGTAACGGATATGTACATCCCATTGCGTCCCGTTGCCGAAATAAGACCTTATTGCCTCATCATGGTATCCGACAATAAAAACAAAATCAGACAGTCCAGCTTTCCGGCATTGTGTAACTAAGTGCTCCAATATCGGCTTGCCAGCCACCGGTAACATAACTTTAGGCCGTGTGTGGGTTAACGGCCTCATTCGAGAACCCTCGCCGGCGGCCATGACCACAACAGTAGACGTAGGTGGCAAATTTTTATTCCCCATAATCAATAATTATGCCATTCTAACACAGCTGTCATAACTGTCAATCACCGGAAAATATTACAACCAATATATGGAATTATTGCGATGCGGCACAATTTACCTCAGGGCTATATTTAGGTTATAGTAAGCGGGATGTCTGACAATAAACACCCTACCGTGCTGCAGCTTGGGGATGCTTCTTCAATAGCAACACTGAAATTACTCAACCGTCTGGCCGAACTGGGTTGGCGGGTACACCTGATCAGTCATAAACCCCAAGCAACAAATATAACGCTAAACACCAGGGTAACCGTGCACCGGTTGCCGGTAAATCCCACTTACCCTTTAACCTACGTTGCATTCTTGGCCGCTGCCCCCATGATTATGTCAATTAAACCAGGTGTAATCCATGCTCATTATTTGACTAGTTTCGGCATCATGGCCGCCGTTCACCGCCGGTTTTTACGATTTAAGCCCATGGTACTTACAGCCTGCGGCCCTGATGTTATAATCGATGCGCGGGGCGGCATGACCCGTTGGTCGGCGGAGCATGCGCTTAAGATGTTTGAGAGCATAACAGGTGGCAGTGAGGAAGTCATTGAAGCGCTGCAAAAACTTAAAGCACCGATGGAACGGCTCGAGCGCATAGACTGGGCAACAGGCAATCCGGACCAAATAGCAATCGCCGCTGATCGGTTGGATGCTTTATACGCCAAACTGATCAGCGGCGATTGAATAAATTATGTTAGAAATCTAGATGCGGCTGGAGCCAAGTTCCTTTAGATTATCCTGATAGCGTTTTCTCGAGTCTATTATGGCTTCGATAGCTGAATCCCTATCTTCCCAGCCTTCCACGCCAGTCTTTTTCTTTTCCAGTTCCTTGTAGATACGGAAAAAATGTTCAATCTCTTTCAACATATGGGCGGGCACGTCTGAAAGTTCTTTAATAAAGTTCCAATGAGGGTCACCCATGGGTACACACAGGATTTTCTCGTCAGGGCCTTTTTCATCTGTCATGCGGAAAAGCCCTACCGGCTTTGCCTCGATAAGACAGCCTGGAAATGTCGGCTCCGATACCAGCACAAGAGCATCCAGCGGATCAGCATCCCCAGCCAGCGTTTCAATAATGAACCCATAATCTGATGGATAGTGAACTGAGGAAAACAACATGCGGTCAAATTTGATAACCTTGCGCTCTTTGTCATATTCATATTTATTGCGGCTACCCTTAGGAATCTCGATAAGGATAGTCAGGATCATATCTTCATGTTCGGACAAGTGTTTGCGCTTCTTCTTGGGGCGAGATTCTTCCTCACTACAGCCGGTTATGATCCTGATTTCGTTTGAATTTGAGTTAAGCAATTTTTCTGGTGTCATTTCTTCTCCTGTTATAATGATTTCATTCTATCAGAAATACCATGGCATTTCGAGGAAAAATAAAAAGCGGCCGGCAAAAACCAACCGCTTTTTATTTTTCAACTATGCGAAATTATTTGTACTTGAAAAACATGCCCTCTAGTATTCAATACCTCGGCGCGCCGGAATACCGCGGTCATATGGGTGCTTGACTTTAACCATTTCAGTCACTAGGTCGGCGGCGTCAATGACTTCCTGCGGCACCAGACGACCGGTCATGATAAGCTCAACATGTTCCGGCTTATCCTTGATGAGATTCACCACCTCGGCGGTATCCAACCAACCCCAACCAGTGACGATGTTTATCTCATCCATGACTATGATATCAAAATCCCCGGACAGCATGGCGCGGCGGACCTCAGCTAGAGCTTGAGCTGCCTTTTCTTTTATCTCCGATGAAGGGTTTTCCGGGTGGCGCACCAGTCCGGGTCCCAAAGCGGCCCATTTGACGCCGGGCAGTCGGTGTAATACCTCATGCTCACCTGAGTCATAGCTCGTGTTCATAAAGTAAACGATATAAACCCGGTATCCGCGTCCTGAAGCCCGCAACACAGTGCCCAATCCAGCAGAGGTTTTACCTCGTCCATCGCCGGTAAACACCTGAACCAGACCCTTCTTCAAAGGTTCATAGTTCAAAGGCACGGCATCGCAATCTGCAGACGATGAATCAGCTTCTTGCATATATGGCTAAACGCAACACTCATGAGGAGCTGGATTCTTGACTACCATAACCGAAGTCAGACGATAATCTGTATTCACCACATCGCCCAAGGTGACATGATATATACGCTCATCTTCCATGGTCAGGTATTCACAGATGAGCGTCGGTGTCTCAGCTGGAAGGCCATGTTCCACTAGGTAGAGGGCTGTCTGTCTCGGTACTTGGGTTTCATTCGTCAGCATCAGTAAATTGCGCCCCATGTTGAAGCTGTCAATCAGGAATTTGAGTTTCAGTTTCTTGACCTCTTCCCGCCCGTCATGGAAGGAGACTAGCACCGATTCGTCAAGGCATATCTGGGCCTTAGCGGCGGCAAACTGAGCAGCTCCGGCTGAAGGAATAATCCGGACGTCAAAATCCTTGAATACCGCCAGCACCTGAGCCAAGCTTGATGACACGCAAGGATCACCGACACGTAAAACAGCGACAGATTCACCGGTTTTCAGCGCCCGTTCAGCAGCTTCTTTTTCTTTTTGTAAATAATCTTTAGTACCTTGAAAGAAGATAACCTTACCGTTTACCAGATCTTTAACCGGTTTGAGTGACCAGTCCCAGGCCAGAATAAGATCAGATTCTTTAATAGCGTCTTCTGCGGCATGTGTCAGCCACTTGGACGACCCACCTGGACCGATACCTACAACATAACAAACGGGCTTACTGGCCTGGTTCATTTAAAAGCAACTCCTCTTTATTAATAGCATTATATTTTAACATAACTTGTATTTGGGGTAAAAATCAATATTCCAGATACTATTATATTTCGGTTTTAAGCACACTTAAAAATGCCTCTTTGGGCACTTCCACCTGACCAATGGTTTTCATTTTTTTCTTACCCTCTTTCTGTTTCTCAAGCAGTTTACGCTTTCGGGTAATGTCTCCACCGTAGCATTTTGCAAGAACATCTTTACGTTTGGCCGAGATATCAGCTCTGGCCACTATTCGTCCACCCACTGCCGCCTGAATAGGAATAGTAAAGAGTTGGCGGGGAATAACTTCTTTAAGCTTATTTACCAGCGCCTTGCCGACATCATGGGCTTGTTCCGGAGGCACAATGCGGCTGAAAGCGTCCACCAGTATGTTATTCACCATGACATCAATTTTCACCAGTCTCGCGTCACGGTAGCCATCAAACTCATAGTCCAGTGAAGCGTAGCCATTGGTGCGGCTTTTTAAGTGGTCATAAAAAGCAGTCAACATAGAGCGCAGCGGCATATCATAATCTAACTGCACTCGCTGTACTCCTTCAACACCCATGGAATGCCCCAGAAATTCAGTGTGACGGTGCACACCGCCGCATTCCCGTTCCAGCTCCATCACCGCCCCAATATACTTTGACGGCGTTAGAATGCGTATTTTAACCCACGGCTCTTCCAAACGGCCAATATCAGCGGGTGAAGGCAATTCTGATGGGTTTACCACGGTGATTGTCTCGCCGTCGGTTTTGGTTATAACATAACTGACCGCCGGTGCTGTCACTACCAACGACAGCCCGAACTCCCGCTCCAGACGCTCATAGACAATATCCATGTGCAACAGTCCTAAAAAACCACATCGGAAACCGTGTCCCAGTAGAGGGCTGTTCTCCATTTCATATGATAGTGAAGCATCATTCAGCTTAAGTTTTTCCATGGACTCACGTAATTCATGGTAATCGCTGGCTTGGGTGGGATAAATGCCTGCAAAGACCATCGGCTTGGCCGGACGGTAAGTCGCCAGGGGTTCTACGGCTGGAGTAGCCATTGAGGTCACGGTATCGCCTACAGAGCAGTCGCCCACTGTTTTCAAACCGGTGGCAATATAGCCGACTTCCCCAGCCGAAAGTACACTGACTGGACACTCCCTAGGATTGAAATATCCGACCTCAAGTACTTCAAGCGTAGTACCCTGACCCATCAGCTTGAGCCGGTCGCCGTTATTGATTTTGCCGTCCACCACGCGCAAATAGGCGATAACACCTTTGTAGGGGTCATAGTGGGAATCAAAAATAAGCGCCCGCAGCGGGTTTTCTAAATTGCCGCCGGGCGGCGGCACCTTGTGAACCACCGTTTCCAACAGTTCTGGAACGCCCTTGCCGGTCTTGCCGGAGATTTTGAGCGTTTCAATTTCACTATAACCCAGGACACTTTCAACCTCATCCATCACCCGTTCCGGTTCGCCGCTGGGCAGATCCACCTTGTTAAGCGCTGGTATGATCTCCAGATTGTGTTCCATGGCCAGATACACATTGGCCAGCGTCTGCGCCTGGATACCCTGGGTGACGTCAATGAGCAGCACTGCCCCTTCACAGGCAGCCAGCGTTCGAGAAACTTCATAAGAAAAATCAACATGGCCGGGAGTATCTATCAGGTTGAGCAGATATGTGTTGCCATCCGCCGCAGTGTAGTTCAAACGGATCGCCTTGGCCTTAATAGTGATACCGCGCTCACGTTCAAGCTCCATGCGGTCCATCACCTGTTCGCTCATTTCCTCACGGCGCATCGCACCGGTGCTCTCAATGAGCCGATCGGCCAGGGTGGATTTACCGTGGTCAATATGAGCGATAATGCAAAAGTTACGTATAAAGCGCTGATCCATGCGTTTCCTTCTATTCTACTTTAAGATGGTAAAAACCGGATAAAGACCTCATTACCCAGCAACCGTCCCCGGGCGGTGAGTTTCAAATTCCTGTTTTCGATTATGATCAAGCCCAACGATGACAGTTCGGCTATTTCAATCTTAAATCGGCTCAGTAAGTCTATACTAAACTGCCGTTCAATGTCATCCAGATAAACGCCGTCGTTCAGGCGCATACCAAGTATAATTGCTTCCGACAGCGCTGTAGGTAAGTCAATATTTTCGACTTCACATCGAGGCAGTTCGCCAACGGCCAAAGCGCTCAAGTAGTCATCGAGACTGTCCCTATTAGCAATACGCTGCCCATTAATAAAAGAATGTGCCGCCGCGCCCAAGCCGAGATACTCACCACGCCGCCAGTATACCAAGTTATGACGGCTCTCAGCGCCGGGATGAGCCCAGTTTGAGATCTCGTATTGCCTGTATCCTGCCAAATCAAGTTTTTGCGCCGCCAGTTCATACTCTGATGCCGCGGCATCAGGGTCTATGGCCGGTATTTCTCCCCGGCTTACGGCAATACCCAACGGCGAATCATCTTCTAGTGTTAAGCCGTATAGCGATAAATGATCGACTCCCAGACTGACGATGTCATTGAGCATAGTATCCCAATCTGGGAGACGACGACCGGGAATACCATAAATAAAATCCAAACTCAGATTATCAAAACCGGCTTCCCTCGCCTGTGACACTGACCGCCGCGCCTCATCGGATGTGTGACTGCGGCCTAATAATGCCAACTCCTCTTCATGCAGGCTTTGCATCCCCAGGCTCAGTCGGTTAACTCCCACAGCTCGCAGTTGTCTCAGGTAAAAGGCATCAACTGTGCCCGGATTAGCTTCCAATGTTATTTCCGCATCGGAGTCAATATCGTAGTTTTTGCCTATAGCATTAACTAATTTTTGTATATCCACCGTCCTTAACAAACTCGGCGTACCGCCACCGAAATAAATGGTTTTTACTACATGATTTTGACGGCGAGTTAATTCAACTTCAATTATTGCAGCATCAACATACGCCGGAATATCCATTTCTCGACCAGCAAAAGAAATAAATGAACAATAGGCGCAGCGGCGACGGCAAAAAGGCAGGTGGAAATAAAGAGAAATATCAGTCATTTAAATATATTTTATTATGTCAATAATATCACACTTTCTCCGAGGTCACCAGTAATAGTTTTACGATGGATTTATCAGTTTTTCAGTTTGGTTGACAGTTGACAATCATAGGGATATGGACTAGATTTATATGGTGTTTTATTCACTTTAATAAGTGAATTTACTAACCAGCTAAGGAGTCGTTTCTAAAAGGAATAAGAAAGAAGGAAGAATGGCTACTAACAAAGACCCTATGGATCATTCTCAAGAAGCAACACCACAGATTCTAACCAAGCCTCTGCCCCAAATCCTTGATGAAATGGATTCCAATATCCGGGCCGCAGTTCAGGCAGCTCGGCAGGCTGAGGCCGCCGCCGCGCAAGCGTCCGGTGCCGCCGGTCATGCCACCAAGGCTGCCCAGGAAGCTGAAAAGAGAGCTGTTGAAGCGCGTGAGGCTGGCGAAAAAGCCGCTGAACAGGCTACACAGGCCGCCGCCACCTCTGCAACTGAAGCTAAAAAAGCCGCCGATGAAGCGATGAAGAAAGCCGAAGAGGCCAAAAAAGGAGCAGAATCTGCCTCTAAGATATCCGATGAGGCCGCTAAGCGGGCTGAAGCCGCCGGTCTTGCCGCCAGGAAAATGGCTGAAGAAGCTAAACTAGCATCTGACAGCGCCCGTGCCGCCGCGGAGGCTTCTTCCAAGAAAGCTGAAGACGCCGCTAAGGTCGCCCAAGCTGCCGCTGCCGATGCAGTTAAGAAAGCCCAGGAAGCCTCAGCTAAAGCACTTGAATCCGCCGAAGCAGCCCGTAGGTTGGCTGAAGAAGCCGCCGCCCGTTCTGAAGCGGCCTCAAATGCCGCTAAGGACGCCGCGGAGCAGGCCTCACAGATAGCCTCTGATGCCGCCCATCGCGCCGAGGAAGCTGCGGCTCAGGCCGAGAAAACCGCCCGCGCTGCCAAATACGCTGCTGAAGAAGCCACCGCCAAGGCTCAAGATGTTGAAATGACCGCCCGTGAAGCCGCTCAGGCCGCCGCACGCGCCGCTGAAGAAGCGGCCGCCCGCGCTGAACTGACCGCCCTTTCCACGCGGGAAGCCTTGGAAAAGTCCATTGAAGAGGCGTTGACCGTCGGCAAACGAGCAGATGAATCAGTTAAAATCACACAGACCGCTTCAGCGGCGTTATCCAAAGAACCTAACCGCGAAACAGTGTCCCGTGCCTTAAAAGCCGGACGCGCCGCTAAGTCCGCTGCCGCCGCCGCTTTCCGCGCCTCTGAGGATACCGCCCGCCGGAGTGAACTGGCCAATATTGCCGGTGATGTTGCCCTTGAAGCGGCCACCCATATCAGTGGCGAGGCCGCCGCAGGTGTCAACGAATCCGGGACAGCGGCCAAAGAAGCCGCCATTCACGGCTTTAAGATAGCCGGCCAAATTAAAACAAAAGCTGAAAATGCCGATGCCGCCGCCGACAGCCTTATTGATACTTCGGGTGAAGCGGCTGACAAACTGACATCGAATATAGTCGCCTCAGCTAACACTCATGCCGAAGCTGTCAAAAAATCAGCCGAGGACGCCGCGGCAAAAGCCTCTGAGATTTCACGGCTAGCCCGCTTGGCCGCTGATGCGGCTTCCGGCAAAGCTGAAGCCGCTGATCAACGGGCACAGCAGGCTATAGAGAGTTTCAAAAAGACTACTGAAGAAGCCACCGGTAAAGCAGAAAACGCCGCGGCCGAAGCCATCAAACGCGCCGAAGCAGCCAGTTTGGCCGCCAAGCAGGCCAGCGATAACGCCGTTCAAGCGGCTAAAGAAGCGTCGGAGCAGGCTAAAATGGCTGCCCGTCAGGCCTCAGAACAATCCAGTCAATCCGCCAAGGCAGCCTCTGAAGAAGCCATCCGCATCGCTGCCGAAGCCGTTGCCAGGGCAGAAAATGCCGCGAAAGAAGCCGAATCAACCGCCGCCGCTGCCAAAAAGGCTGCCGATGATGCCAACGCCCGTGCTGAGCGCGCTGAGTCCTCCGCCCGTGCAGCCGCCGATACCGCGGTGCGTGCTGCCGAAGCATCGGCCAAATCTTCTCAGGAAGCATCATCCAGAGCCACCAATATTGCCAATGCCGCCCGTGAGGCGGCTCAAGAAGCCCTGTCCAAGGCAGAGGAAGCCACGGTCAGAGCGGTGATCAAGCGTCTTACCAGCGGCACCTGGGTTACTCTGTTGGTGGTCATCAATCTCAGCATCGTCCTTGCGGCTGTGCTTTTTGCCGTCGCCCTTGGAGCCATAAATTAGCTTTATTTTTGGTTAAAAGAAGAAGACCGTCGGAGGAGGAGGAAGCCCGACGGTCTTCTTCTTTTTTATATGAGGCGGAAAATATCAGGAATTAAGAGTTGTACGTCTCAGTAACGATTTATAAACAAATTCACACTGGAACCCCTAATCAAATTGCTCCGATCGTATTGTAATCTGCTGAGTCCAGGTGGGGTGGCGGTAACCAACCGCCACCCCGTGTCTAAGGGAACAACCAGGGTTACCAACGCTTTTGGAAGCTATGTGTAGTGGGCGCAGCCGGGCGTGTCGGCTCAGGCCGACGTGGAGAGCCCAAAAGACCGCGCTGTCGCAGGAAAGCCGGAATCTCCAGTTCTTTTTCGGTCTTGATATTACGCAGCAGCCGGGTAATTTCTTTATCGCGACTGTCTAACGTTGTAGTGCGGTCAGCAAATCCGGTAGCAATCAGCGTCAGCCGGACTTCACCTCTTAATGAATCATCAACGGTCACGCCAAAGATGACGTTGGCTTCCGGATCAACCGCCTGGCGGATAATATCGGCTGCCTCATTAACCTCGAATAGTGAAAGTGTACTGTCGCCGACCACATTGAAGATACAACCCTTGGAGCCTTCCACGGACACATCCAGCAGCGGGCTGGTCAGGGCTTGTTTGGCAGCCTCTACCGCGCGTCGCTGTCCTTTACCATGGCCAATACTCATCCAGGCCGGGCCGGCATCCTTCATAACAGCGCGGACATCAGCAAAGTCCAGATTGATCATCCCGGGTACGGTGATGACCTCAGCAATTGCCTGAACACCGTGATGCAGCACTTCATCGGCCATACGGAAAGCACCGTCAACACCGGTCTTCTGATCACAAATTTCAAAGAGACGGTCATTCGGTATTAGAATCAAAGTATCAACGCTCTCCATGAGTTCGTTAATGCCTTCTTCTGCTACACGAGTACGATGAGTGCCCTCAAAGCTGAACGGTTTGGTGACTACGGCGATAGTGAGCGCGCCGTTCGCCTTGGCGGCAGCGGCCACCACTGCGGCGGAACCTGTGCCGGTGCCGCCGCCCATACCGGCGGTCACAAAGACCATGTCGGCGTCAGCGACTACCTGTTTAATCTCTTCTTTACTCTCTTCAGCAGCTTTGCGGCCCATTTTGTTATCACCGCCGGCGCCCAGACCGCGGGTGCAACGCTCGCCAAGTTGAATCCTTAATGGGGCTTCGGTGATGGCCAGCGCCTGGGCATCAGTATTCATCGCTATAAATTCAACGCCGCGGATCTGCTCTCGAACCATGCGGGTGATGGCATTACAACCGGCACCTCCACAGCCGATAACCTTGATCCTGGCACCACTGGGAACATAGATAGTCTTAGCCATTTCTTCTCCTTATTAATTCTGTCTGTTATTTTTTCTTAAAAAGACCAAGGAATTTCGCACCGCTTTCCGTTGCTCCAGCCGCTGGCTTAACCGGAATGCCGGTGCGATCATTGGCTTTCCACATGATCAGCCCGATGGCTGTAGCAAAGGCTGGGTCGGCCAGACGCTCTGAAACGCCGTACATGGCCGGAGGCATGCCTACTCGGACTGGTAGCCGCGTCACTTCGGCACCCAGTTCTGCCAGTCCCGGCAGATTGGCGCTGCCGCCCGTGAGGACCATGCCACCGCGCAGCAGGTTCTGATAATCTTCAGTCGGCACTTCCATCAACACCAACCGGACCATCTCCTCAAGCCGTGACCGAACAATCTCAGTTAACTGAGAATGAGGGAATGAATGTCCACCCTCTGAAAGCATTTCTTCGCCGTCACCGGTAATCGGGAAGACCGAACCGTAACGCATCTTAATCTCCTCAGCCAGTTCCCAACTGACGCCCAGACCAACTGAGATATCATGGGTGATCTGATAACCGGCCACCGGCAGCACAGAGGTATGAATGATATTGCCGTCTTTATAAACAGCGATGTCGGTCGTGCCGCCGCCAATATCGGCCAGCACTACCCCATTTTGCATTTCATCGGTCGAAAGAGTCGCCTCGGCGCTGGCGAGCGGGCTGAAAACCATCTCATCAACGCTGACACCGGCACCCTTGACACACTTGACTAGATTCTCCAATGAAGTCACGGAAGCCGTCACCATGTGGGTCTCAACTTCTAATTTGAAGCCATGCATGCCCACCGGGCTTTTTATACCTTCCTGGCCGTCAACGGTATAGCATAAAGGTAATAAATGCAGCATCCGCCTGTCGCCGGGAATAGTGACGTTTCGGGCCACTTCCATTACCCGGTTGACGTCAGCCGGGCGCACTGTTTCTTCTTTACGTGATATTGCCACCACGCCGCGATTATTGGTTGAATGAATATGTCGTCCAGTGATACTGATCGTCGCGGCATCAAGCTTGTAACCGGCTGATTGTTCCGCCATACCGATCGAACGCCTGATGGAGTCCCGTGCCTCGTTCAGATTGACCACCATGCCTTTCTGTAGGCCACGAGCCGGCGTCACACCGACGCCGAGGACTCGGATACCGGCCTCATCAGCATCAGCCATGATAGTACACACTTTGGTTGTGCCTACATCAATGGCCGATAATCTCGTTTTTTTCATTTTGTCTCCTTATTCTAATGTCGCCGCAAATTGCCGTGATCTATTTACCGGATTCGCGGTAGCGCACACTCCACTTGGCCGCCACGGTATCAATGAAAGCCTGGGTGTTGGTGTCTGGAGCCCGCTTGAGTTCCGCTAGGAAGCCATGCAGAAGCTCTCCACCGCTCATCCCCGGCAGCGGGTCCTGTGGCCCCGGCAGATTGATGAACACAATTTCCGTCATTAGTTTTTGGTAGTCGATTGCTGTTCCCATAATTTTTTCCCACCTTTTCTAGAAGAATTTGCAGCCATCTTAATCGTTGCCGAAAGTAACCGTCAACAACTGTCCAAAATCGTCCAGGCTGTTTCCAAAACTAAAATATTTTTGTCCTTTAGTCCCAATGAAATTCTTGTTATTTTTGTCCTTCTAGCATAAAATAGGGGTGTTTGGCTATGAATTCACCTATTACCAAATCACTGCCGCCGTATGTCTCCTACCGCACGTTCTGGAATTTCTTGGACGGGCTAAAGGCTGCGCTGCCGTCGCGCATTGACCGTAGCTTCTGGGGCGATAAATTATCCGGCAGCACTGGCGGACAATTGGTGGCAGCGATCAAATACCTTAAGCTAATTGACGGCAGCGGTGTCCCCACTCTGCGTTTACGTCAGGTAGTCTTCGCCAAAGGCCCGCAGCGGGCCGACCTTTTACGTCAACTGGCCCATGAAGCCTACCCCTTTTTCCTGGAAGCCCTTGACCCCACCGCCGCCACTTATGCCCAACTGGAAGAAAAACTCCGGGAGAATTTCCAGATCACCACCGATGTCGGTCGTAAATGCATCAAATTTTTTATCGGGTTGTCGGAGGAAGCCGGTATCGACCTATCTCCTTTTATAACCCGAAAGTCCAAAACCACCCGCAATTCCGCCTCCAGGAAAACCAAAAAAAATCCAACGCCTTCTCCCGACACCGCCACTCAGCGAACCGCGGCAGACCCGGCCCCGGTGCCGCCAGACTCCATCAGGACTCCTGCACCCGACATGAGCCAGACGTTACTGGCTAAATTCCCCGCTTTTGATCCCAATTGGACCGATGAGGTTAAACTCCGCTGGTTTGAGACCTTTGATAAATTACAGCAAAAAGTTTCCAATTCTAAAAAATAGCGGCGTTACTTCGACTACCCCACCCAGTTTCTAACGTGCCACGGAATACCCTTCGATAGGCCACGCTGTACATGAAACGCCCATTTAGTCCTCCCTTGAAGAATGGAGACTAAGGAAGCTTTTGCCCGTCTTTCTGCTATCACCAGCCAAGGTTAGCACTCAAAACTTTAGGCCCTCCTGACCACAATGAATGTCTTAATGCCGCTCGCGTTAACACCTCATCTCAGAATGCCTTTGCCTGCAAAAACGCTTAAGCCATACCACCATTCGGCAAGACGTACTGAGTGATTGATTTCGGATACACCGAGTTTACCTCGGCCCGTAACGAGTCATCGCATGTCAATCGAATGTTTTGAACCTTTGGTATACGTGGTTGGAATGTATTTCGTCTTTCGACATTCGTCTTCGGATTTGCCCTATATAATGGTTCGCAATATGCATATATTACACTTAATATCTGTATATTATGTAATGTTTATCCCTAAATTCGGCTCCGCCGCATTTTTGATATAATGTTACGGTGAACAACCGTAGCTATGATGCCTATCTGGACATTGAGACCACCGGTCTCAGCCCCGACGCCTGCCCTATCACCGTTATCGGTATCCACATCTGCCGCGATGAGATGGAGGAGAAATTTATCCAACTCATCGGCGACGGCATCACCGCTGAAGCTCTTCTTGAAGCTCTGACGGGCGTCGGTACCATCTATACTTTTAACGGCGAGCGGTTTGACCTGCCCTACATTAAGCACCGCCTTGGCGTTGACCTTCTGGCTAAAGGTTTTACCCACTGTGATCTGATGCACCAATGTCACCGTAACGGGCTTTACGGCGGTCTGAAAAAGATCGAACCAAGGCTGGGTATAAGCCGCCGACTGACGGAAGTCAACGGCTATGAGGCAGTACGCCTGTGGTGGCGTTACGTCAATGATTTTGACCAAACCGCGCTGGAAACACTTTTGGAATATAATAAGGAAGACACTCAGAATTTAAAATTTCTCCGCCACCTCATTTTTTGTGATACCACACCAGCAAAAGACGTGGTATGATTAGTACCATGCGTCGTGGTGCGTTTCTTTCTAAACTAGATGTCAGGTTGCCGGAAGTCATCCCGGCAGTCGGTCTGCCGGCCTTGGCTATCGTCTTCGGGTTGCAGAGCATCAGAGTTCTGGTGGCCAGTCTGACTTGGACATTGGGCGATGCTTACGCCTTAGGAGCCCCAATCCTCGGCGGCATTGCTCTTCTGATATTTGGCGCCGCCTTTTTGGCCGGGCCGCTGCGCCGCCGCCTAGAATACCGCACCGTCATAATACTGACCCTCGGCATGCTGGTTTTCTTCCGGCTGCTACTGCAGTTTTGGTCCGGCGCGCCTCTTTTCAACGTTGTCTGGGCTGGGCTGGCAATCATCGGTTTCGTTATCTTTCTGCCGGTTTATCTTGATGAAGTGCGCCGTCAAGGTAATTCCGCCATGCCGCTGTTCGCCGGAGGTTTCCTTGGCGGCATTGTTCTTGACACCTTAATCTACGGTGCCGCCGGTACTTATGACCTAGCCTGGCAACACACCTTTCTGCCCATCGTCGTTACCGTCATCATTGCCGCGTTGCTGGTTTACGTCAGCTACAAACACATTAACGACTTCCAGTCTTCCTCTTCTTTTAACTTTAAGGGCAAGGCCGGCGCCTGGCTAGCTATCGGGCCTTTCCTGTTTTTACAACTAATCATTCTGCAAAACATCCCCGCCCTGTCCACCCTGACTGGCTGGAGCACCAGCACTGCCTTCTTATGGATAGTCGCCTCTCAGGTTATCGGCATCATGGCGGCTTATTATTTCCACAGTCTTCAAGAAGACACCATTTATTTCATCACTCTCTTCTCCGCCGGCATCTTGGTCACCTTTGCCTTATTCCCCTACCTCTCTGGTTGGTTGGAAGCTATACTTCTGCTATTAGGACAGATCGCCGCCTGTCAGTTATTCTTTGCCATCGTCACCGGCCTAGCCGCTGGCGTCCGCCGCGGCGGCGGGACACTCAGGCTGCCTCTTTCCAACGGCATCGGCATGATGCTTCTGGCAATCCTTATCCTGGGCTTCTATGCCTCATACCAGATTGCTCTACCCTATAATAATTCTATTCTGCTGGCACTGGCCGCAGTGCTAGTGGCTGGCGGCGCTATGACCTCACTCCGTCACATGGGCCCCCGCCTGCGCATTGGTCACCGCCAGTGGGCATACAGCGCCGTCGCCGCCGTGGCCGCCATTATCCTACCATTGGGAATGTTCCTGGCAATTCCGGCATCGACCACCACTGCCGACAATGGTTTCCCATTGAGAATTTTAACCTACAACCTGCATAACGGCTTCAGCGCCGACGGCCAATTGGATCTTGAAGCTCTGGCGATAAATATTAAGGAAAGCGGCGCCGACGTGGTCGCCCTGCAAGAAATTTCCCGAGGCTGGCTAGTCAGTGGCCGCGTTGATATGTTGGAATGGCTATCACAGCGGCTGGACATGCCCTACTACTTCGGTCCCTCTTCCAGCCCGTTCTGGGGCAACGCCATCCTATCCCGCTATCCCATTGCCTCAGCAATCAATATGCCGCTGCCTTCAGAAGGTTTGCCTCTGGAGCGGTCATTCATCGCCGCCATACTGGAGATCGGCGGCCAGCATTTTCAGGTCATCGCCATCCATCTGCATCATGTAGAGGGTGATTCAGAAATCCGCGTCGGCCAAGTATCGGCGCTGCTGAGCTTCTACGGTAATACATCCCACACCGTTATCCTGGGTGATTTTAACGCCGAACCCAATGACCCGGAGATCAAGCTGATGCGCGCCGCAGGCCTCCGCGATGTGCTCCTGTCTATCGAGCCGCCCCCGGCCTATACCTTCCGTGCTGACGACCCGTTCCAACGCATTGATTATATCTGGGTTTCACCCGACCTCACATGGTCAAACGTTTCCCTGCTCACCGGCACCGCCTCTGATCACTACGGCGTCATCGCCGACATCAGCCACTAAACATAATATCCAAACCGTCCCTCGTCTTTGCGAGGCTACTGCCGAAGCAATCTCAGTTCCCTCAGTTGGGTCAGATCTCAGACTCGCCCATCCCGTCTTTGCGAGGCTACCGCCGAAGCAATCTCGGTTCTCTCGTTCCAGTAATGTAGGGGCGACCCACTGGGTCGCCCGCCTCGTACCCCATTGTCATCCTACGCGAAAGCGGAGAATCCATCACCAATCGTCATTACCAACGTCCCAAGGACGTGTGGCAATCGTAGAGGCACGATACATCGCTCCCTGTTCTCCCCGAAAGCCAAAATATATTTCCAAAGTGTAACTTTTGCCCATTGACTCTCCGTTGCCCTCATGCTATCATATGTTCTGTCTAATATATTCCACATTCAAGCCTACTTGGACTATTCGTTTTCCTAAAAGGTATTATCCAAGATAACTTCCTTTGTTTCACTTTTCCCAGACCCAAACAATTACCCAAAACCCACCTTTTTCATCGTAAAATGGAGATTGTTTCAATCGATTCATGCTATTTGCGTAAAAACAAATACCCCGTACCACCACTAGTGACTGACAGCAAAATAGCATTAAACCCTTTCGCTTTGATTTGTATTCGAAGAACGGCTCACGTTCAGGGCGTTGCCCCACTAAAGCTAAATAAGGAGTCGAATCTGAAAATTCACGTCGGACGTGAAAAAACAAAAAAACAAATCACCCCGGTTGTCTGCATGGTCTGAAGACCGCCGCCCTGCTACCTTTTTGGCACTTGGTATTTGAAATTTGGGATTTCCCCCTATTTGTACCTTCCTCCCTTTTATGCCACAATTGAACGTAAAAATTGTGGTAGAACTGAGACTTGCTGGTACACTTACGCGTTAGAAATTTCGGCATCATTGAGGACTTTGACTGGACACCCGGTCCGGGCTTTAACGTGCTGACCGGTGAGACCGGCGCCGGGAAGTCACTGGTGGTTGATGCTGTCAGTGCCCTCCTGTCCGGGCGGCTGGATGAGATGTCTGTCCGCCACGGTGCTGATGAAACCCGGCTGGAAGGCGTCTTTGATATTGCCGATCGTCCCGATATCGTTGAGCGACTGGTCGACAAAGGCGTTGAGTGCGGCGATGAACCGATCATTGTCTCCCTCAGTCTCAAGCGCGGCGGCCGGGCGGTGATGCGCGTTAATGGCGATGCCGTACCCCGTGGTCTTATCACCCAGCTGGGGCGACAAATAATAGATATCCACGGCCAGAGCCAGCATCTGTCACTGTTGGACCGCGCCAGTCACTTGGATTTTCTGGACGCCTACGCCGGTACAATGAAACTGCGGCAGGAATTCGGGCGGGAGGCCCAAAAACTGCACCAACTTGAAAAACAGATTGAAAACCTGACCAAAAGCGCTGTTGAACGAGTCCGACAGGCTGATTACTTGGGCTTCCAGCTTCAGGAGATTGATCGGGCGGCACTGCGGGATGGCGAGGACGCGGAACTGGAGCAGGAACTGCTGATATTATCCTCAGCGGAAAAGCTCAAGGTGTTGGCTTTTGAAGCCGTCCATTCCCTCGACAGCGATGATACACAGGGCGACATTACGGCCACATCCAGCTTGTCACAAGCTCTTTCGTCTATGGAGAAATTGACCTGTATTGACGGTTCGCTGTCCAGCCAGACCGCTGCGTTGCGGGAAGCCCTATGCAATGTGACCGAAGCGGTCCGCGATCTGCGCTCCTACTATGCCGGGCTAGATTTTGACCCGGCGCGGTTGGAGGAGATAGAAAATAGACTGGGGCTTATCCGTGACCTCAAGCGTAAATACGGCAACGGTATTGGAGAGATTCTGGCTCTTGCCGAGAAGATTCGGCGGGAACTGGCCGATATCGACAGCTCTGACGAGCGTATCGGGGCGATGCGTCAGGAGTTCGAACACTCAAGACAGGTGCTGGCAGAAACCGCCTCAAAGCTTTCAGCACAGCGGCATGCACGCGCGGCAGATCTGGCGGCGACGGTCAACTTGGAATTGGTCGACTTGGCCATGGATAAAGTGCGCTTTGAGATAAAATTAAATATTGACCATCAATCTGACGGCCTGCCCCAGCCCGATGGACAGCAGGCAGCTTACAATAATACCGGCATCGACCGGGTAGAGTTTTTAGCGGCTACCAATCCGGGAGAACCTGCCAAGGCGTTGGAGAGAATAGCCTCCACCGGTGAGTTGTCCCGCTTCACTCTGGCGGTCAAGACGGCTCTAGCCCAGGCCGATCAAGTACCGGTGCTCATCTTTGATGAAATCGACATCGGTGTCGGCGGGCGCTCTGGTGATGTCATCGGGCGCAAATTGGCATCTTTGGCCTCAAGTCATCAGGTTATATGCGTCACCCATTTGCCGCAAATCGCTTGCTATGCCAAACATCATTTCACAGTCAACAAGTCCACCGATGGCGGCCGCACCGCAGCCCGGCTGGACAAGATTGAAGCTGAGTGCCGGGTTAAAGAACTGGCATTGATGCTTTCCGGTGATGCCTCCTCCACCGTTTCCGAAGCCGGAGCGCGGGAGCTTTTGGAAAGGGCTGGACGTTTTAACGCCACCTTGAAAGGCTCCTAACTTGAATTTTATCTCGGGTATCGATAAAAAAGCCTTATTGGCTATTGCCGTAACTTTGATTTTCTGGGCGTCATCCTTTGCCGGTATCCGGGCCGGATTGGAGAGTTATAGCCCCGGCGCGCTGGTATTGTTTCGGTTTTTAGTCGCCTCAGCAGTGCTGGGGACCTACGCGATCTTTACCAGGGGTATCCGCCTGCCGCGCGTCCAAGACCTGGGTTGGATCATCTTCGGCGGTCTTATAGGCATTACCGCCTATCACACTCTGTTAGCCCATGGGGAGCTCACCGTCACCGCCGGGTCAGCCAGTTTTATCATCGGGGCAGTGCCCATCTTTACCGGTTTGCTGGCAACAGCCACCCTCAAGGAAAGCCTGAGTTCCCGACAGTGGGGCGGTATCGCAATCAGCTTCAGTGGGATAGGGCTTATCGCCTTTGGTGAAGGCGGTCATTTGGAACTAGAAACAGGGACACTGCTTATCCTGTTGGCCGCACTTTGCACTTCAGTGTTTTTTGTGATTCAAAAGAGGCTTTTGCGGTATTACAAACCGCTTGAGGTTACCTGTTATTCATTCTGGGCTGGCACGGCCCTAATGTTGGTTTTTCTACCTGACCTTCTGGCCGACTTTCCGGCAGCCGCCGCCGGGCCGACTCTCTCAATTGTCTATCTCGGCATTTTTCCGGCGGCATTGGCTTACCTGACTTGGAACTATGTTTTTACCCGCACATCGGCTTCAATAGCCACTAGCTTTATGTATTTAAACCCCATTGTAGCAACCTTTATCGCTTTCATCTGGCTGGGAGAAGTACCGTCTGCACTAGCCGGACTTGGCGGGCTTCTTGCATTGGCTGGTGTCATAGTCACCGCTAGAAGCGTTCGCTAGCGTCTGTCTATGTGTTTCATTAACCAAGCGAGTTCCTTATGACCATCTGCTTGATACCCGCGTCAACGGGTGCCTTTGAATAACCCAATTTCATAATGAATAGCATAGGCCAATATTTTCCGGTCATTTGTGTGTCCTAGACACAATTTAGTGGTATAGAGTAAAAGACTGCTGCCGGTAATTACTCCGGCAGCAGTCTTTCTTCTATTCAATTGTCAGTTAGTAGAAAATTCTACTTAACTATTTTGCAGCGGCTTCTGCCTGAGCCGCAAATGAAGCGCCGGGATCGTCAATATCAACTTGGTTTGTTTCTTTAAGGAAGAGCGAACCAACGATGAAGCAGATACCAGCGATCAACATCGGCCACCATAGGCCGGCATAGTTATTACCTGTCGCGGCGATCATCTGCAGACCGATGATGGGTACCAAGCCGCCGAAGACGCCGTTACCGATGTGATAAGGCAAGGACATGGAAGTATAACGTATCTTGGTTGGGAATAGTTCCACCAAGAAGGCGGCGATTGGACCATAAACCATCGTTACGTACACAACCTGAATGAAGATAAGCATACCTAGGATAACCGGTTGATAACCAGCATAACTAAACAGGAAAGGTTGCCCGGTATCAACTGGAGCAAAAGCTGCCATAGCGCCGTAGATAGGATAGTACGTCAGCACAGCCAGCAACATGCCGGTCATCATGATCTTTTTGCGACCAATCTTGTCTGACAACCAGCCAAAGAAGACGAACAGGGGTGTCGCCACCAGTATGGCTCCACCTACGATAAAGTTAGAATCAACCAAATCCACCTTGAATATAGTCTGGAGATAGTAGAGAGCGTAGAATTGTCCGGTATACCAGACCACACCTTGACCCATGGTAGCGCCGAAAAGGGCCAACAGCACCCACTTTAAATTATATGGATTAGTAAAACTTTCCTTTAGCGGGTTCTCTGAAGTGGCACCGGTATCTTTCAATTTCTGGAACATTGGTGATTCACGTAGTGATAACCGTATCCAGATTGAAATAATAACAAGCACAATGGAAATGATGAAAGGCATACGCCAACCCCATTCAGAAAACGCGTCTTCGCCGAGTATCAACCGAGTGCTCAAGATGACAGACAACGATAGGAACATACCAACAGTAGCCGTAGTTTGAATGAAACTGGTAAAGAAGCCACGTCTGCCATGAGGTGTATGTTCAGCGATATAAGTAGCCGCGCCACCATATTCACCACCCAAGGCTAGACCCTGCAAGATACGCAGAGTAATCAGGATAATACCGGCGAAATCACCCAAGACTTCTTTTGTGGGCAATATACCGACTGTAAAGGTCGCCAGACCCATAACAGCCATGGTGACCAAAAAGGTAAATTTACGCCCGATAATATCACCGATACGGCCAAAGAAGATTGCGCCGAAGGGGCGCACAATAAAGCCGACCGCGAAAGTGGCCAACCAGGCAATGATACTACCTAATTCTGTGTCAGAAGCATAGAACTTGGGGGCTACCACAGCTCCCAGGGAACCGAAGATATAGAAATCGTACCATTCGATCATGGTACCAGCGGAAGACGCAAATATGACTTTTTTCAGGCTTTGCGCGCCGTTCTTGGCAGACTGAATTACGTTTGCCATGATCCCTCCCTTCTAAAATTTAGAGAATTGATTTTTTGACTTTTGAAAAAATGGTTCGTCCGGTTATTTATCGGTAACGCGAATCATCAAAACCGGAACCTTGGAATGGCGAACCACGCGCTCGGCAACGCTGCCAATAAGCCAGCTAGCCGGCCAGTTGCGTCCGTGAGTGGACATGGCAATGGCATCCACTCCCAATTCTTCAGCAACCTGGAGAATGGTATTTGCCGCGGAGCCTTCGCGGATATGGCAGGAAACTTTAAAGCCCGCTGCCTTTACTTCATCGCAAATCTTTGCCATGTAGCTAGTAGCTTTCTTTTCTTGCTCAGCTACTGAGTACCCGGCAATTGACGGGTCTTCAAAAGCAAACTCCTGAGCAGGATTGGCAGCTACGTTCAACAGGGCGATTTCAGCGCCTTCAGAATAAGCAAGAGCTTTGGCGTGCGCTAGCACACCCTCAGCGGTTTTGGATCCGTCCAGGGGCACCAAAATTTTCTTGTACATGCCTTCCTTCCTTTCTTAAAAGATTAGCCTTCCGACCGGTGCATTTACCGTTGTCAGGACTAGAGCGGAATTACTCGATCAGGCCTGGTCCTAAAATTAGGCCCGGAGAGTATAACTTCGCCTCCTCCGAAGGTTTAATGTGGGTATCATACAGGAACTAGTACTATATTGCAAATATTGTTTTTAGACTATTTTGTATTTATAGTTGTTTTTAGGACTTCTATATATGTCTATATATATTTATATCTTTTGATAACTCTTTTTATGTCTAAAACAGCGGCGGGTTAGAATGGATGAAAAGATAATTTATCAGGAGATACCATCACAACAGAGCTTGGTAAAGACGTTATTGTTGGGTGAAGTTAACTGGATACTGCAACGCTTCCATGTCCATGAGTTACCATATCATCGTGACTCAATCTGCAATATCCTCTCTATTCAAATATTGCATACAACCGGAATATCATGGTATTAAATCATGTCAGATAATGACTCTCCCCAGCGGCAGGCGCCGCTGAATATTAGGAGGCACTGTGCTTAAAGTTGAAAATACCCTACTTCTGGTGATTGATGTTCAGGAAAAACTGTTCATGGTAATGCCCGATAAGGAATCTTTGCTGAAGAATCTCCAAAACCTGGTGCGAGGATGCGGTCTGCTAACTGTACCAGTGATAATAACCGAGCAAAATCCGGCTGGACTGGGCCCAACTCTCAGCGAGATAACATCACTAATACCGGAGGGAATCAAGGTTGAAAAATTTGGTTTCAGTTGTTGCGCTGAAAGTACTTTCAATAAAGCGTTAAAATCCACAAATCGACACCAGATTCTCATTTGCGGGATTGAAAGCCACATTTGTGTTTACCAAACAGCCATGGAACTTTTAACTGAAGGTTATGAAGTTCACATTGTCACCGACTGCATAGCCTCAAGATCTCCTGAAAATAGAGAATTGGCACAAAAACGTCTTCTGGCGGAGGGGGCTAAATTGACCGGTGTTGAAATGGCGCTGTTTGAGTTGTTGCAAACATCCAAAGCGGCGCAGTTCAAAGCCATCAGTGCACTGATCAAGTAGCTTTATTTGTTTATCAATGGGGAATTAGACTAAGCCGGGTTATTTGTCTCCCCGCTTCCCCGACGCAGTATCGGAAGTATCTTTGACTCGTCCATCATATTCTTTTTTTGCAGTAAATGGTGAATACCCGGAACCCAAGGTATGGCCGTCTTCCGATATTATCAATCCTGTCCCGCAATGAGCGCAAGCCTGATGCCGAGGAAAACTTAATCCCCAGCCGGCACATTCATAACCACATTTCGGACATTTACCTTCAAGCATAGTACTATTTTACCACCCCTAATCGGTTAAGGGAAGAAGTATTTTGTTATGTTTGCTGCTTTTTCAATAATTAATGATTCACTGCTAATTTACTAGCTCGCCATTCCTCTTTACACTATCATGACAGCATATAATAATTACATCACCAACATTGGCGCAGTCTCTCCAGTTACCAACAGTGAATGGCTTGTCTCAGCATTACTCGTCTTTTTCTGATTATCCACAATGATAATTTCTGTGTCTCTTTTACGTATAACTTTTAGCAATATCTCGTTTCAACAAACAAAAAAGGAGGGGGAGCTTGTGCTCCTCCCTCCTTGATAAAACCAGATGACTCAGTTTTACAGGTTAGCCAAGTATTCTTTCGTTTCCCAGTCAGTGACATAAGCACGGAATTTAGCCCACTCTATCTTTTTGTTCTCAATAAACGCGTTGAATACGTGCTCGCCCAAGGCGTCTCTCACTAATTCGCTCTTTTCCATGATACGTACCGCTTCTTCTAGACTACTGGGTAATGTTTCGATGCCTCGTTCCAGTCTTTCTTTTTCAGACATCTCATAGACATTCTCCTCGACCGGCGCAGGTACTTCATATTTGTTCTCAATACCTTTTAACCCTGCGGCCAGCATTACAGCAAATGCAAGATAAGGATTGCAGGAGGGATCCGGTGAGCGTAATTCAATACGAGTGGCATTTTCCCTGCCAATACGGTATTCAGGGACTCTGACCAGATCTGAACGGTTACGCCTAGCCCATGACACATAGATGGGGGCTTCGTAACCCGGAACCAAGCGTTTGTAAGAATTAACCCACTGATTAGTCACAGCGCAGAATTCCGGAACATGCTTCAGAATACCAGCGGTATACTGACGAGCGGTATCCGATAAATGATAAGGATCAGTAGCGTCAAAGAAGGAGTTCCTCTCTCCTTTGAACAGCGATTGATGAACGTGCATACCAGAACCGTTTTCACCAAATACAGGTTTAGGCATAAACGTGGCATAGATGCCATTCTTCAAGGCAATCTCCTTGACCACCAGCCGATAAGTCATGACGTTATCCGCCATTGTCAAGGCATCGGTGTAGCGCATATCTATTTCATGTTGTGACGGTGCAACCTCATGATGGGAATATTCAACACTGATGCCCACATCTTCCAGTGTCAACACTGTCTCACGGCGCCAATCACTGGCTGCATCACGGGGTGTGAGGTCAAAATAACCTCCGTGATCCAGAAATTCGGTGCTGCTATCATTCTTGAAATAGAAGTATTCTAATTCTGGGCCTACATAGAAGGTGTAACCAGACTCCGCAGCTCGCTTCAACATCCGTTTGAGAACATAGCGAGGATCACCTTCAAACTGTTCTCCACCCGGTTTCTTAATATCGCAAAACATACGGCCAACGTTTTCGTCTCCGCGTTTCCGCCATGGGAGTGTTACAAAGGTATCGGGATCGGGCAACGCCATCATGTCGCTTTCATCAATCCGGGCGTAACCTTCAATAGAGGATCCGTCAAATCCCATACCCTCTTGCAAAGCGCCTTCCAATTCATTAATTGAAATGGAAAAGCTTTTCAGATGGCCCAGAATGTCAGTGAACCAGAGTCTGATGAACCTGACCTTTTCATCATGAGCTCTTTTGAGAACGTATTCAATTGCTTCCGAACGAGTTTTAGCCATTATTTCCTCCTTTATTGTGTGACAGATACATTCTAACGGATGAATGTTTCCAAAATATTACAAAAGAAGTAGCCATTGGGATTTTCTGAACATTTATGCCATCAACAACTCTGTATATATCTAAAAAGCTAAAGGTTTAACAGTCACATTCTTCGGATAACGAAGGTTTAAAAATACGAGAAGCGGTCTGGCTGTGCCAAAAACCGCTTTATCCAATCTCGGTAGGATGCAACACCAAGATAGTAAACAGCTAATAAAATTTAACCCGACACCCCCATTAACTCCGCTATCGCGCGGTTCCAGCCTTCAGGGCCCACACCCTTAATAAAAACCATTTGTGGAACCTTAAGTTTGTTCCATCGTTGCAATTGGTTCTGTACCTGCATCGGACGGTCAACAACCGACAACATTGGCGCATCATTCTCCGAGTCACCAATACCAAACGTCAACACATTGCCAAAATTGAGCTTATAAAGTTCGGTTAGAATTTTAACCGCTTTGCCTTTGTCACTGCCTATTGAAACAGTATAGAATTTCCCACCAAAAGCATGACTCAATCCTGCTTTTGTAAGTTCCCCCAAAAATAAATCCACCGCCTGACGGCTACCCTGAAGCTTCAAAGTTTCAGAGTATTCACGTTGTCTGGCCAGCGCCGCCGTTTTAAGATTAAGCCCAGTTTCGATGGCGACTTCTTCCACAGTCATGTCGCTAATAGAGTTTACAACGAGGCTACCCATCGAGGCATTTTGCAAAAGCTTGGCACTAACATCATTCAGTACCTGCGCTAATTTATGTTGGACTTCTTGAAATGGCAATCCCAACTCCGTAACAACATAATCCCCCACCACCTTGTCATATGAATGAGGCCGGTGAAAATATCCTTTAGGCACAAAAACAGCCGCTCCATTTTCAGTTATAAAGGGGTCTCCAACACCCAATTCTTGGCGCAAAGCTTCCTGTTCAAAACGCGTTTTTGAAGAGCAAAAGATTAATGGTAATTCTTCAGCCTGCATCCGTCGTAAAGCTCCCAGAGCTAAGGTATATGAATAAGTCCCCGGATGTAAAAGTGTTCCGTCAAGATCAGTAAATACTACCTTTTTAACTTTTTCATCCAGGCTGCGTACGCCAGGTACCGGTAGTGGTAAATCTTCCGGGACGAAGAAGCGTCGGAATTCAGCACTCAAAGCGGCAGTGAAACGCGTCATATTAGCCTGCTGGGGCGGCGGCATAATTTTTATCAACTGCGGTTCCTGACCGTGTTCCAGACAACCAGCCTCAATGAGTTCATTGAGAATAAGTTGCTTAGTCTTTTCCTGGCACAACGGGCTGTGATATATGACAGAAAGACTGGGCTGCATCATCTCCAACACTACATGCTCATCACCCTTCTCAGCATGTAAATGAGGGTTAATGGTTTCTGTCTGAAAAACTTCAACCCCTTTTTCAGCGACTTCCTTATTAACAATGGGCAGTATGCCGGTAAATTTCTCTAGGATGGACATTATTTCTTCCGTCTCTACGGCATAACTAGTGCCATAATTCAGGCGTTCAGCCAGCGCCAGACTCATGGCGTGTTCTCCGGCATTTCCGGTCTTGATCACATCGGTTTCGAATTGCCCCATTGCCGAAACCAGATTGTTTAAGTGCTTATTGGTAATCTCCGATACCCGACCCCATTTTTTAAAAAACAACTCCCCCATCAACTTTGGTTTGTAGCGCCATTGGATGCGGGTCATAACATAAGGTGTTTTAGCCATGCTAAAAGCAGCAGCGTAATGCTTGACGTACTCCAGCACCGCGCCTGGGATATAGTTGTCAGTATCAATAAAGCCGATAAATTCTTTACCTAAAAGTTTAGCCAGCATAATACCTAGGATCATGCCTTCACTTTTACCACTGCGGATTAGATTATCGTCACCCAGTATTTCGGAATACCCTGCTTCACAAAAGGCCGCGGCAACCGCAGGGTCTTTTTGGTGAACGATCATTGCTTGTCGCTTGGTTGTTTGACAGTAACGGCTCAGAATGTCATGTTCTACCCGGTAGGTGTCTATTTCACCGCGTTGACTATTAGACAGGACTATAATGAAACAATCATGAGGTATTGCCGAAAGGACGCCTTCAAAAACCTTGACGTCCTCATTCTTAATCGGTAGAACGATGGCCATCTTTTTTTCAATATCGTCCATAGCCTCACGTTCAATTTTTTGAACGTCAGCGTTTTCCTTGACCTGCGGGTTTTTTGCGCCAGAATCCAGCTCTAAAATCCGTTGCACGCCATATATAGTTACGGAGCCAAGGTGTTCTGCCTGCCGTGTTCTTTCAAGACGCATTTCATCCCCCTAGTCAACATTGAAAACTGACGCTGGCAGGTGTTTGTAAATCAGGCACCTGCGCCTTATCCAGAAGAGGATTTAGAATATTAGGTTAATGTACATTATAACATCGGCGGCAACACCGGCAAACATTCTTTAGCTCTAACAACCCTTGATGAAATGTTCACTACATACTATCAGCTAACTAATATGTGATAATGGTATTTTATATTATGTCATCACCAAAACCAATCGGAGTAACAAGCCAGGTGCCCAGACTTTCGTCTGGGCACCCTTTCTTACTTCAAGATATCCCTTGATCAGATAACCGTTTCTCCCTTCTCACCAGTACGGATGCGGTAAGCAACATCCACAGGCAGAACAAAAATCTTGCCGTCGCCAATCTTGCCGGTCTTAGCCGCCTCCATGATAGCTTCAATCGCCACATCGCAATCATCTTCATGGCAGATCATCTCCACCTTAAGCTTGGGCAGAAAATCCACCCTGTACTCTCCGACACGCCACTGCAGCGGAATACCCTTCTGTTGACCACGTCCGGATACCTCAGTGACCGTCATGCCTATTAAACCCTTTTCTTCCAGGGCTTTTTTAACCGCGTCCAACCGTTCCTCACGGATGATAGCTTCAATCTTTTTCATTTACCTGATACCTCCGTATGCACGCTCGCCATGTTGTGCTAGGTCAAGACCGACAACTTCCTCAGTTTCCTTGACCCGCAGACCCATGGTCCTATCCAGTACCTTGCCAATGATCCAGGTGCCGCCGAAGGAGTAAGCTGCCACCGCAACCACCGCGATTGCCTGGATGCCCAATTGGCCTAGATTGCCGAATAGAGCGCCGTCCACGCCGCCGATAGCGGCGGTGGCGAAGATACCAGTAGCCAGTGCTCCCCAGATGCCCCCAACACCGTGTACCGACATGACATCAAGCGAATCATCGAAACCTTTCTTAGCTTTAAAACTCATAGCCCAGTAGCAGACCATAGCTGCTACACCACCGATAGCGATGGCCGCCATTGGGGTCACGAAGCCAGCCGCTGGGGTAATAGCCACCAAACCGGCGACCGCACCAGTGACAGCACCAAGTAAAGTTGGCTTGCGTGTTCTCCACGAAAGAAATATCCAGACCAAGGCTGCCGCTGCTGCCGCTGTGTTAGTGGTAACAAAGGCATTGGCCGCGCCCCCATTGGCTCCAAGGGCACTGCCAGCATTGAAGCCGAACCAACCGAACCACAGCAGAGCCGCACCTAGCATTACCATTGGAATGTTGTTGGGTTCCATAGGCTCTTTGCCGAGACCCTTGCGGGCGCCAAGAATTGTAACTAACGCCGCCGCCGAAACACCGGCGTTGATGTGAACTACAGTGCCGCCAGCGAAATCCAGCGCACCCAGTTCACTCAACCAGCCACCACCCCACACCCAGTGAGCCACTGGTCCGTATATGAGACCAAGCCAGAGAGCGGCAAAAATCAACAACGTACTGAACTTAATACGTTCCACCACCGCACCAGTGATGAGTGCTACAGTGATAATGGCGAACATACCTTGGAACATCATGAAGAGCAGGTCAGGGATAGTTGTGCTGGTTGCTTCCATACCAACATCTTTAAGCCCCAGGAAATTCAATCCACCGATAAACCCGGCAACATCCGAACCGAAGCCCAGCGTATAACCAAAAACCACCCATAAAATTGAGACCAAGGCCAGTACGGCAAAACTCATCATCAGGGTGGAGATGAGGTTCTTTTTGCGCACCATACCGCCGTAGAACAGAGCTACCCCAGGTGTCATCAACATCACTAGGGCAGTTGAGACAAGAATCCAAGCCGTATCACCTGTATCCAAACTAAGCACCTCCCTTTCGTCTTTCTTAATACCAGTTTAACAGTTGATTATTACCCGCAGATTACGCCAATATTACAATTTGATTAACAATGTGTTTCTGTTACATTTCTTCGCCTACAAAAAGCCTCCGACAACAATAAAATGAAGTAAATATTTAGCTTCCCCGTTAAAACGCAATTTGCGTCACTATTATGAAGCGCCTATAATGGCGTCTTAGCTCAAATCAATTTATGACTCAAACGGAGGATATCCAGACCTGTGGAAGTTTCTGAAGTCAGCAAGAACAACAAATTACTAGTCGACGGGGTCCCTTATAACGTTGAGAGTGTCAGTTTTGTCAAACCAGGCAAAGGTCGCGCCATCTATCATCTGAAAATGAGAAATCTTTTAAGTGGAGTCCTTTCAGAACCGACCTATCATTCCGGCGATAAGTTTGATGAGGCTAGTATCCGTGTACGAGACATGCAATACCTATACGAAGAACACGGCCATTATTACTTCATGGACACCGAGAGTTTTGAACAGCACCTTATGGATGAAACTAACGTCGGCGAGAAAAAGTTCTACCTCAAAGACAATCTCGATGTACAAATAATGATATGGGAGGACCGTCCCATCGACTTGATTTTACCCAAGGCAGTGGAACTTACTGTAGTTGAAACCACAGAGTCCATAAAAGGAGCTACCGCAACCGCCCAACAAAAAACGGCCCGAATGGAGACCGATTTGGAGATGAACGTGCCATCCTTCATTAAAGAAGGTGATATCATCCGCATCAACACCTCCACCAATAGCTACGTGGAACGCGTCGGGGGTTAGTAGTCCCCGGTGGATATCGAACGAATCGCCGCCAAAAAGAGGAATCTTCAACGCCGGGCTGAAATACTGCGATTGATACGGCAGTTTTTTCAAGAAGGCTACTATCTGGAAGTGGAAACCCCGCAACTGGCACCCACCCCACTGCCCGAAGCCTTTATTGAGCCCATCGCCACCGAACGTGGCTGGTTGTTGCCGTCACCAGAACTCTACATGAAACCGCTGTTGGCCGCCGATTTCGGCAATATCTTTCAGATCTGTCACACTTTCAGAAAAGGTGAGAAGGGCATCCATAATCAGGAAGAATTCACGCTGCTGGAATACTATCGCATCGGACACAATTACATGCAATTGGCCGCCGAAACCGAAGAGTTGGTCACTTTCATCGCAGCATCTTTGAATAATTCAACCACGATCAGTTATCAAGGACAAAGTATTGACCTCTCGCCGCCATGGCTGCGATTGTCAGTAAGTGAAGCTTTTACCGTCGCCTGTGGCTGGGACCCAGTGGTCATCAGTGATCCTGAACGGTTCGATTTTGAACTGGCGACCACGGTGGCCGAACTAAGCCAAACGCGCCCGCTGGTGCTTTACGATTTTCCGGCTGAAATGGCCTCTCTATCCCGTTTGAAAGCAGCAGATGACAAAGTAGCCGAGCGCGCAGAGATTTTCATCGGCGGTTTAGAGTTGGCTAATATTTTTAGCGAATTAACCGACCCCATAGAACAACGCCGACGCTTCATTACGGAAATTGAGACCGCTAAAATATATGGTCGTCAGTCTGATATGCCGGAGGGGTTTTTGAAAGCTCTGGAAAGCCTGCCGGAATCTGCCGGTGGAGCGCTGGGTATTGACCGGTTGGCCATGCTCTTTTGCGACGCGGCCACTATTGACCAGGTGACTGCTTTCCCGGCTTAAAGCTCCACGATCTCAAATGATTCAGCCGATTCCGGCCCTTCCCAAACAGTGCCGTGGGGAGTGGTCACAGCGCTGCGGCTAGCCAGGATTTTCCCGCCGAAAACTCCCAAGCGGGTGATTTTGATGACCGTAGCACCATGTTTTTTTGCTATAGTCTCAGATACCGGGTGTCCGGTAAAAGGCGGATGGTTAGGGTCAGTCAGAGACACCGGTAAAAAGACGTATTTGGATCCAGCGGCTACCGCGTCAACCATATCCCAAGAGATACAGTCTGCACAGATCATGAGGCCTATCTGACCGAATGGTGTACTAAAGGTGACGGTATTCTTGCCGGGGCATATATTGAGTTCTACTTCTTCTTGCGTGATTTTAATTTTGCGGTAAGAAGTGACCAATTCGCCATTCTTCCAGACGTAACAAGTGTTGTAGTAGCAGTCAGTATCACGCTCAAGAATACTGCCGCCAATGATGTAACCTTTGAAGCTCCGGCTGGCCTGCTGAAGCATTTCATAGGCCGGGCGTCCAGTTTCCTGATAACAGCTTTCCAGAGTATAGGGTTTGCGGTAATCACCGCCAGGAATGGCAAAAAATTCCGGCAAGGCAAAGAAATCAGCTTCGGTGTTGACAATAGCATCATAAGCTTTAGAAATATTAGCCGCGGCATCCCCCGTATCAGCTATCTGATAGATGGCTACTTTCATACCAGTTAAGCCGCACCCTTGCCAAGCGAACGGGTGCGCATCATGCTGTTCATATAGTTTGTCATCTGATCCAACAAGGCCTGCACCGCCGCAGTCTTATATTCCTTAATAAGAGAGTCGATCAGTTTTTTGACCGGAACAATCTCCTTGACTCGATGTACGTTGGCCCCGCAAAAAGCGAAGCCGCCACTCAAGCGTCCCCGCTGGGCATTGAGCAAGGCAATAAAAATACAATACGGGCTTGTCTGGTAATCACAGGTCTTGACACAGTGCTGTGGACATTTGAACGGTTTCTTATTACCAGCGCTAACACTTTCCACATAGGCATTCTTTAGAGCCCGACCGGGCATACCCACCGGGCTTTTTATGATTACGGCATCGCCTTCTTGTGATTCCACATAGGCTTGCTTGAAGAGGGGTGAAGCATCGCATTCTTCAGTAGCTACAAAACGGGTAGCCATCTGAACCCCTGCGGCACCCAATCTCAACATCTTAAAAATATCTTCTCCGGAATAAACACCGCCAGCAGCGATTACAGGAATGGGCCGTCCTGCTTTTTCAGCAAACGGCTTGACCGCCTCAATGACGTCAGGCATCAACTGTTCCAACCGGTTTTCCGGTGATTCCAATTCCTCTGCTTTAAACCCTAGATGACCTCCAGCCAATGGGCCTTCAACAACAAAGCCATCCGGTGTATAGCCAAATTCATCCTGCCACTTTTTACAGAGAATCCGAGCCGCCCGGCCTGATGAAACGATGGGGACCAGTTTGGTATGACGGTTATCACCTAACAGTTCCGGGAGCCTTAGCGGTAACCCGGCGCCAGCAAATATGATGTCGATTTTTTCTTCAATGGCAGTCTTGACCAGAGCCGCAAAATCGGTCAGCGCCACCATGATATTGACACCTATCACCCCTTTGGTCAAGGACCGTGCGCGCTGTATCTCTTTGCGTAGGCCACGGATATTAGCTTCAAAAAAGTTTTTGTTGAAATCAGTTTCAAAAAGGCCGATGCCCGGAGCGGCAATAACTCCAATTCCGCCAGCGTTAGCCACCGCCGAAGCTAGCCCAGAAAGCGAGATACCCACCGCCATTCCACCCTGAACTATCGGTAGGCGCGCTTTATGGTGCCCAATACGCAGTGGTGGCGGTTTGTGCCACTTGACTAACTCTTCAATCTCAGTGATGGCTGAACGCCCTATTGTCGTTTCCAATTCAGGCTCCCCGATGACTTAGACTTTCTATAATCGAAGGTTATCGTATTTGACTTCAAGCGTCAAGTCAGAATGGTGCATAAATAATAGGCCATTCTCTATAATGCTAAAATACGATATGGTTTATCCATGAACCGACACAGCTTTTGAGAAGGCTTTGATCACCAGTTCCGACAAAGCCGGGTGGATGTGGATACCCGCCGTAATCTGATTCAGACCACCGTCACTGGCCATCGCGTTAACTACTTCTTGAATAAGCACAGAAGCCCACGGGCCGACGATATGAGCACCTAATATCCGACCGGTGTTCTGCTCCAGAATTATCTTGGCGAAACCCTCTTCATCCATCATAGCAGTACCCAACGCTGTATCCCGGTAATCCGCCCGACCTACCATTATTATATGGTGTTTGGCGGCTTCCGCTTCGGAAAGCCCCACCGATGCCACCTGAGGATGGGTAAAAACAGCGTGTGGCGATGCACGATAATCCATTTTTTGTCGTTGGCCGTGAATACCGTTGGCCGCGGCCACCGCTGCCTCAGCGTGGGCTGTATGGGTAAAAAGTTCACGGCCATTAATATCGCCCACGGCATAGATTCCCTTTACATTGGTCTCCAGATATTCATCAACCTTAACAAAACCCTGTTCATCAACCGCAATACCGCTCTTTTCAAATTTAAGAAGATCAGAGTTGGAACGCCTTCCGGTAGCCAATAATAGTTTTTCAGCATGAATCTGCTGCATCTCTCCAGAGCCGCGATGACGGTAACTCAACATTACTCCGCCGTCTGACGACGATACCACCGCCTCAGCTTCTACACTTGTCAGTACCTTCATGCGGCGTTTAAGTGATTTTTCAACTACTTCCGATATTTCAACTTCTTCTCCAGGCAATAATCTCGGTGCCATTTCCAGAACTGTTACCTCGGTGCCCATGGCCTCAAAAAAGTGAGCGAACTCCACACCTATATAGCTGCCGCCGACGATGATCATGCTTTTGGGAGTTTTTTCGAGCTGCAGTAGTGTTTCATTGTTCAGATATTCGACGCTATCAAGTCCTTTAATCGGTGGAACGACAGGACGGGTCCCAGCAGCAATAAAGATCTGGTTGGCACGAAGCGTCTGGTCACCAACTTTCAACGTATATTCGTCAATGAATTCCCCTAGGCCATCATAATAATCCAACTCTTTGGACTCTTTGAGATATCGCTTAATGCTATTTGAATCAGTATTCACCACATCATGCATCCGGCGCATTATCGCGCCAAAATCAATATCCGTGATATTTGCCTCTACTCCAAGTCTAGCCGCTTCACGTATCTCCATGACGCGGTCGGCCGGAAAAATAAGCATTTTGGACGGGATGCAGCCAACATTCAGGCATGTTCCGCCGATAGGTCCTCGATCAATAAGCGCCACTTTGCGCCCGTGTTCCACCGCAGTATCCAGAATATCCAGTCCGGCACCGGAACCGATAACAATAATATCGTACTCTTTCATCTCTCCCTCCCAAATGCTCAACACCATTGTAACATCCGATTGCGATAACCCGTAACAATAAATTATCTTTCAAAACGCGGGATTTAACATTGCTTATTACAGTATTTCTTATTTTCTATTGTGTTAAACTCGATTACCGCCTTATACTGGACACTAGTATCATCCACAGCACCGAGTCAGGAGGGTTCTTATGAAACTAGGTATCATCGGCTTGGGTAAAATGGGCGGAAATATCACCCGGAGGTTAATCAACGCCGGACACCGGGTGGTAGCTTTTGACCCCATCACTGAGGCGATAACGTCAGTAGTCAATGACGGTGCCACTAGTTCTTCATCGCTGGAGGACATGGTATCCAAACTTGCGCCGCCGCGCGCGGTGTGGGTCATGGTGCCTTCCGGCGCGCCGACCGAAGATACGCTAATATCTCTGGGCAAGCTTCTTGCGGTGGGCGATATCGTCATCGATGGTGGTAACTCAAATTATAAGGACAGCATGCACCGCGCCGAATCCCTCGCCGCCAAAGGTATATCGCTTCTCGACACCGGTACCAGTGGCGGTATCTGGGGCCTTACAGAAGGCTACTGCCTGATGATTGGCGGCGATGAGACTGCTTTCAAGTCTCTGGAACCCATTTTCAAAACTCTGGCACCGTCACCGGAGCACGGTTACGCTCACGTCGGTCCTTCGGGTGCCGGTCACTTTACTAAGATGGTGCATAACGGCATCGAGTACGGCCTGATGCAGGCTTACGCCGAGGGCTTTGAGTTGATGAAGGCCAAAGAAGCGTTTAACTTGGATATGGCCCAGATATCCGAATTATGGCGTTATGGCAGCATTGTGCGCTCCTGGCTGCTGGATCTGACGGCTATAGCGCTTAAAGATGATCCTGAACTAGATAAATTAGCCTCCTGGGTTTCTGATTCCGGCGAAGGCCGATGGACTGTTGAGGAAGGCCTAGAATTAGGTATCCCGTTGCCTGTCATCACACTGGCGCTGCAATCCCGTTTCCGCTCCCGCCAGGAGCAACCGTTCTCCGGCAAGCTGCTGGCCGCCCTACGGCAGCAGTTCGGCGGGCATGCGGGCAAGAACGGGGAACAATAGATATGTCAGAAGTTAACCCGAAGCATAAATCAGTCAGAAGGCCCAGATGTTAGGTATAGGCCTGATCCGCGGAATAAGTGGCATCACCGAACTGGAACTGTCGCAACCTTGTATCAAAGAAACCAATGAGGTTCTCATCCGTGTAAAAGAGGTCGGGTTGGATGGCACCGATTACGGCATTCTGAAAAAAGGCGAACCGGACATCGCCTCCGGCCAAGACAGCATGGTACTGGGACATGAGATGACTGGCGTTGTTCAGGAAATCGGACCTGCAGTGACCACGTTTAAACCCGGTGACTTGGTGACCGTTACCGTACGCCGTGGTTGCGGCATCTGTCATCCCTGTTTGGAGAACCAGAGCGACATGTGTATGACTGGCTTATACACCGAGCGCGGCATTCACAAGCTTGATGGCTTCCTGTCAGAATTTATCGTCGACAAAGAAAAGTATATTGTTAAAGTGCCGTCGCAGTGCGCTGATATGGCGGTTCTAGCCGAACCTTTGTCAATTGTTGAAAAGGGAATCCAGCAAATCAGGCTAATCCAGAGCCGCATGCCCTGGAATTGTTCTCACCCGGAACATAGTTTCGCTTCTCCGCAGTGGGGCGGGTGTAAAATTGCCATGGTTATCGGTGCCGGACCGCTCGGACTGATGGCAACCGCACTGTTACGGTTGGCCGGGGCTACTGTCATTGTGACTGACATCTTGCCGGAAGACCATCCTAAAGCCAAACTGGCCGGATACCTTGAAGCCCAATATATTAACGTCAACGGTAAAACCGCCGGTCAGATCATGGACCATGACATTATCCGCGGTGAACGGCTGGACATCATCTTTGAAGCCTCCGGAGCATCGGGCGTCGCCCTGGACTTGGTCAACTACATGTCCCGCAGCAGCATCTACGTTATGACCGGAATTCCGCAGGAAGAACTACTGGTCTGCGTGGACGCAGCGGCCATTCTGCGGCAAATGGTGCGCTTCAACCAGGTTATTGTCGGTAGCGTCAATTCCAACCGCAATCACTTTGAATCAGTAATGCAATTTATCCCCGCTATCAAAGAGAGGTTCCCGGAATTCCGTGACCGCATGTTGACCGACCGTTACCGGCTCAATGAGTATCAGAATGCCTTTACCAAAAAATCACCAATCAGCATAAAGACAGTCATTGATATGATCTGATGCCGTGATAGTCTTGAAGTGCTGCATTAACTAACCGACAGTATATATTAAAGAAAGCTTTATAGGAGCGCTGTTCATGGTTTTCTTCGACATCGCTCAGGACAAACTAATCCCACCATGAGCGGTTGAAGTTGGGCAATTCCGACTAAGTTATTCAAGCTCTTCATCTTCGTCCGGCTCACACCGCCGCTCAATGAGTTCCCAGCGCACCATGCCTTCCTCGATAAGTTCTCTGATACGTTTTTGGGCGTGAGTCAATTGGCAGTTCTTTCCGCTTTTTACTTCAACGATGACAATTTCCTTGGGGTCGCCACTGGCCAAGCCTGGGAAAACCACCAAGTCAATAGGACTGCCGATGAAGCGTGCCTCAGTCGGATCATATTTGAACTCTGGCAGGTAAGGCACCATTTGTTCGGTGAAGAGCCCCCCCAGTACTGCCCGGCTCTGGGTGATTGATTGCTTTGACGACCTTGCGACTTCACCTTGCCAATATTCCTGTTCCTGTTTCTGCCACTCCCGAAACCGAGACTCAAAACGCCACTTTATGAAATAGTAATTGACGGTAATTATGAGAAAAATGGCCAAGGTTCCCAAAATGATAATAAGTGCCGTATCCACTAGCTGCTCCCAGGTTTAGTTAGTGGCTCCCCGACCAGACACAACGGGCATTCTTCCGGTTTGTAGGCGGGGGTAACAGCCCGCAAACAGGAGAACAGCGGCGCACCGAAGTTGATATCAGCATCAGAGCGATCCACCAATACGCCAATACCGACGATTTCGCCGTCAAGTTTGTTGATCGCATCAATGACCTCGTGGACGCTCTTGCCGGTGGTCATCACGTCATCTACGATAAGGATGCGGCACCCGAGTTCAATCTTAAAGCCACGGCGGAACTTTCGTTCACCGGAAGGGACTTTTTCAGCGAAAGCTGCCGGTAGCCCCATTTGTCGAGCGACTTCAAAAGCTAAAATAATACCACCGGTAGTCGGTCCGACGACTAACTCAATGCCCTTGTCTTTGAAATGCTCGGCGATCATGCCGCACAGCGGCGCTGCCGCCTTGGGATTCTCGATTATACGGAATTTTTCCCAATACACCGGCGAGTGAAGGCCGGAGGTTAGCAAAAAATGACCGTGAAGCACGGCCCCTGACTTGATAAATAATTCTTCGACGTTATTTGTGGTCATATCCCCAACTCCGCCTCAACAGTAATATCGGCAGCAAAACCAGCGCTCCAGCAGCCAGATCATCAAATTTGTGGTTAGGCGCTCCACCTATACTCCCAAACGGCCAGAAAACAACCCAGGCTTTGCCATGAATATCTTCTCGTTTGATAGTCCATCCTTGAGAGGAATCCAGACTTACCGGGCGGTTATCGCCGCGTACATAGTATTCGCCCTCCGGAACAGTGATGGCGGCTATGGTACGGTTGTCACGGTTGACGATATACAGCTCATCAAGTTCCTCACCGTTAATATATATGTAACCATCAATGACCTTAACCGTCTCTCCCGGCAGACCGATAATGCGTTTGATAAACTCCCGCCCATCGTCATATGGTGAGGGAAAGACAATGATATCGCCGCGTTGTGGCTCACCAAAGGTATAAGCCACTTTACTTACCAGCAATCTGTCAGCATCCATCATGTTAGGCGCCATACTGGTACCATCAACGATGGAATTCTGCAGGGTAAATTGGAAAAGGATAAATATTACCAATGCCCCTATAAGGACATAGGCAATCTCTAAAAGGGCGGATTTTACTATTTTCAAAATATCTCCTGAAGCTGCCCTATTATAACAGCCGTCAGTTTTCAGTCAAAGAAGAAAGGAAAAGTCGTTAAGTTTTGAGAATCGAAGGAAACGACTCTTTTTTTCATTGTCAGTCTTCAACTATCAGCGATCAGCCCAAGGGCGGTGGAATTTGTTTTTTACCAGAAGGGCTGAAATAACTGAATCAACTCCCCTTTTAAGATTAAAACCGCTGTGTTTGTTGAATTGATGGCGGAAAATATATAATTCATATACTCTTTAATGTACAATTTATATATCAGAACATATGATAGCATGCCAACATTGAAAAGTCAAGGGGCAAAAGTTACACTTTTGAAAAATAATATATTATGCTTAGTGATTTTCTCTATTCTTTTCATCTCTTGTCGATTTTGTCTAACTTAATAGGGTCATAATTCGCAACCAAATATTCATGTATTGACATTAAGGTACACCAGTCATAGAATGGAACAAATCTCACATGGAGGATTTTTCAATGCCATATTGTTCGAAGTGCGGAAAAGCAATCAGCGACGGCGATGAATTTTGTAAATCATGTGGTAATAGCCTAAAAGATGAAACCTCCATAAAAAGCAAGGATGACGTTGATCAACCTCAAACGAGCCAACCAACTAGTATCACACCTCCCGTATATGAACCTAATATCCCTCCGGCGGCACCCCCACCACCACCTTCTCCACCTCTGCCACCACGTACGTCTACATGGGGACAAGCTCCAATTCCAAAGAAATCAAATACGGCAGTAATACTTCTTTCGGTCTTTTTAGGCTTAGCGATAATTGGGGCAGGGATTCTTGGGTTTTTATATGTTGATGCAAACAATACTATTGATGCTCATAATCAGACAATCAGTGGTTTGAACAGTGATAAATCAAATTTGCAGTCACAACTTTCTGATTCAGAATCAGAATTAACCACTGCCGAAAATGATATTCAAAATTTGAATGATCAATTAAGCATAAAACAAACTCAACTGACAGCTACCGAAAGCCAACTTGAGGCAATTCAGGCCAAATATCCACTAAAGAATTTTTTATCGCTTTTCCAATTACAAGCCTGGGCAAATAACCATGTTCAAACCTATAGTCAAACTATCAGTGGTTGGTACGCTGGGGCTCTTCAAGTCCAGGAAGCAGCGGCAAATGATGGATACTATGTGTCCGCTTGCTTAGAAGAATATAGTTCAGGTTCATTTTTCGTAAGTATGCAAGCTATGGTCGGTACCACTTTATACTGGTGGGATTCTGAAGTCGGAACGGTGAATCTTTATTATACTGGGATAAATTAGCCTTTGCACAGCAGCAAGGTATGAACATAAACAATTGTTTGATTGAATGGAGGTGGCACTATGAGTTCCGGTTTTAGGAATTTCATCATTATCTCCCTGGTTATCCTGCTGGGCTTTAGCGGGATCAACGGTTTCATGGCTTTAAAGAACAGTGCCGACCTGAAACAGGAGATATCCAGCCTTACCAGTCAGTTATCAGGCGCTCAGGGCACCATAAGCGGTCTGCAGAGCCAACTAGGCGGCATTAATAGTAGCCTTGCCACTCTTGATCAGCAGACCGCCGCACTCATAAAGACCTCAACCGCCATTCAGGATGCCGCCGCCAAAGCGCTACCATCTATGGTCTTTATTGAAACACACTCTGGTTCAGGCTCCGGCGTCATTATGGATAAAGACGGTTATATCCTGACTAATAAGCACGTTGTTGAAGGCGCCACTGAAGCTAGGGTGATAACTCAGGACCGTAGGATCTATAATGTTGTCAACATCTGGGAAGATAGTTTGATGGACCTGGCGGTTGTCAAGATCGATGCCAAAAACTTGACCGCAGCAGAATTTGGTGATACTTCTGATTTAAAAATTGGTGATACAGTTGTCGCTCTGGGTAATCCTTTGGGATATTCACCCGCCGATTATGGCAGCACAGTCACCGCCGGTATCGTCAGCAATCTCTTGAATTGGTGGAATTTTGGCATCGGATACTTGTATCCGGACCTTATCCAGTTCGACGTTTTCATCACTAACGGTAACAGCGGTGGGCCGCTTATTGACCTTGATGGCAAAGTCATCGGTATCAACAGTCTGGGAGAGGAAGCGGGGATCAACTATGCCATCAACGTAGCCACCGCCGAGCGCGTTTATAATAACCTGGTCAACTCCCACCAGAGCATCCATCCATATTTAGGTGTGGATATCTGGGACTTCGAACAGCCGATCCCCGGTGAACCCTCAGCTACTCAACTGCTGGGTGCGGAGATTTGGGATGTTGTCCCCGGATCACCTGCGGCAGCCGCTGGACTTAGAGTTGATGATGTAATTATCAGCGCCAACGGGCAGACAATCGGACTATCTATTGAATTTATCCGGTTGTTGTGGCGATTAGATGTCGGGGACACTTTGACACTGACTGTCAAACGCGGGCTTTCTGAGATCAATATGACGATAACACTGACTCAAAGACCTTCAGATACAGAACCATATATTTTCTAAGCCCTACAGTGCCTGAAAACAAACTAACGAATAAGCGGTCGCATATAGATTGGTGCATGCGACCGCTTATTCAATAAAGCAGCAGTGATGCCAGATTGAACATATGACATCAGGCCACTTGCCCCAAAAGCTGCCAACGAGTTTGCCGGCGACTCATCCAGTTTTGCATTGAACAATGATCTGTGGATTTTGACATACTCTTATTTATTGGTGATAATCAACTATCCTAATGGATATCTCCCTCATAATTTTGGTAATATTTTCAGCATTGACAGCCTCTACTGTCGCGGCAGTGGCCGGTTTTGGAGGCGCAGTGATTATGCTTCCGGTACTGGTGCTGGCATTCGGTGTTCAAGATGCCATACCCATCCTAACCATATCCCAACTCATGGGGAATCTATGGCGGGTCCTCCTCAACCGGAATGAATTGAAATGGCCAGTAATCCGCCGTTTTGCCTTGGGCGCGGTTCCCGCCGCTATTGTAGGCGGTATTATCTTTGCCACGGCACCGGCGGCAGCCCTTACCCGGGTCCTTGGCGTGTTCCTTCTTTTAATAATAGTCTACCGCCATACCGCATGGGGTAAAAGACAGCGGATGACTCTTAAAGGTTTCCTGCCGCTGGGTGTCGGCAGTGGTTTTATGTCGGCCACTATGGGCGTCGTCGGTCCGGTGGCAGCACCTTTTTTCCTGGCATACGGATTGGTGAAAGGCGCTTATATCGGCACTGAGGCCATGACCACCGTAATAATGCATGTCACTAAGCTTGGCGTTTACGGCGGGTACGATTTACTTAGCTTGAATACTATTATAGTCGGCCTGGCCATAGGGGCAGTCATGTTTCTGGGAACCTATTTTGGGAGACACATCCTGAACAAAATTTCTGACAAGGTGTTCCCTTATATCATCGAGGCAGTATTGCTGGTTTCCGGTGCAATATTCATTTTACAGGGATAAGAACCTATTAACTCCCAACTCAATGAACACAAATAGTGCCGACTATTTTATAGCCCACCACCTATCCCTGCCCCGTTATCATCGTTATATTCAGTGACAACATTTTTGAAACAAGGAGAATAACACCATGAAAAAAGCATTTATACTAGCCGTGTCAGCGGTCATGCTGATAGCACTGGGGTTGGGCGCTGCCGGTTGTGCCGCCACTCCTGCCACTACGGCGAACGGCCAACAAACCGGCATCTGGGTCAGCGGCAACGGCAAAGTTATTGTCACGCCTGACGTAGCTAATCTGTCGCTGGGCATTCAGGTAGAGGCGGTAAGTCTTAACGAAGCTAATCAACAGGCCGCAACGGCCATGGATGCCGTGATTAACGCACTTAAGAGTCAGGGCGTGGATGATAAAGATATTAAGACTCAGGGTTTCAATGTTTATCCGGTCTATGAATATGATAAAGACAACAACCGCAGCTATATCCGCGGTTATCAGGTGTCTAATACCATTGAAGTCAAAGTGCGAAATATTGAAAATGCCGGCGACGTCATTGATGCAGCCATCAGTGCTGGCGGTAACGCCATCCGCATCATGCAAGCGTA
>FLOH01001002.1_pt1 | contig 47813 bp, 37 predicted proteins | sample 756751 | NCBI WGS metagenome assembly FLOH01 (sample SAMEA4026879, study PRJEB14308) | marine metagenome | biome: coastal water; material: water | depth 74 m | reverse complement strand
TTGCTCAACCGGCAGCAGAGCAGCATCACCATATCGCCAATGATCAAGACTGACCAGGAGGGAACCGTCGGGATTGCGCAGGAAGGCTCCTTCCAATTCGGCCATCTCTTCCTTGAGGTCGGCCGACACCCAAAAAGGTCCGCACCACAATCCTAGTTTAAAGCCAAGCTCGCGCAATTGCTGGACCAACTTCTCCGGGCCGGACGGAAAGTTGTTTGTGTTCCATCCGGTCCATGCTCCGGGGTGCCCCCCGGGCAGGTTGGCGATGCTTACCCATACATAATCCAACCCAAAGCCCGCCAGCCGGCGATTGATCGCTGCACAGTTGCGCAAGACGACTTCCTCGCATTGTTCGACGTTATACGCATCGACCCAACTCCACCCCAGCCATCCCAACGGAGCCACCGGCCATTGCCGTGGTTGCAACCGGGCCGCTACAATCTCCGCCCAACGATCGAGTTGTGCGTGGGGGTTCGATCCCACCTGCAAAATAAATGTTTCCACTGGGGTGTTTGCACCCGGTGCCAGCTGCCAACCGGCAAAGTCGGTTTGCGCCATCACATCAAACACCCCATCCGCGTTGGCCCGATGGCGCACTTCGGTATCGGCCCGGAGAAACGACGTGAACCCCACTTGGATCGCAGTCGGACCCGCGGGATCATAATACTGATTCTTAACCTTGCTGGACCCAGGGGCTGCCGGATCCGAGACGCGCATCACCATGCGTTCCTGCTGACCTGACATTCCCGGTAGGTAAACCGTGTCCGGTCCCACCGGTAATTTGGCTGCCCAGAATGACCATATCTGCCCCAACGAGATCGGCTCATCCCCATTGTTTTCCAAGATGGAAGACAACGAAAGTATACCTGCCGCAGCATCTATTTCCACCCGGACGATCCAAGTCAGATTGATCGCGCTAAAACGGAGTCGGAGTTGCCACGGTGAACCCTCCAGCTTCTGGACTTCTGCATCCTCAATCCCCCAGCGATGGTCATTGGCGGTAAGACATAATTGCCAAGAAATGGCCGGCCCAATGGTCGGCTTGAATTGCAGGATTTGGTCCTGTTCGTCGTAGAGAATCATATGCTGGACGTAATAGTAAGCAGGCCCAACGAGTAACCGGGACCTGCCGGACAAAGCCGATGTAGATCCGCCACGCGAGCATAGCAACGACGATCCCACGACCACCAGAGTCTGCGAACAATCGCAGGTCTTAATCCGGCGTAGTTCGCGACCAGACCAACGGGAAATGCTCTCCCTGTAACATCTCACCGTCTTCGACGGTAACGAACTGTTTCATGCAATGTTGCCCTGATTCCACATAGCGGGTCTCACCTGTCATGAAATGCAGGGCAATGGCCCGACGTGGGCGACCACTGGCATTGGCATGTGAACCATGCCATGTGAGTGAGTGGTGGTAGTGCACTTCGCCCTTTTTCACCGGACATTTGCGCACAGTTATTTCGTGACCCTCAAATTCAGCGGGCACATCTTTTTCAAAATCATTCCAAGCCCGCATCATCTCCATATTGTCACCCCATAGGTGCGAACCGGGCACCATACTCATGCATCCGTTATCCACATCGACATCATCGAGTGCCACCCAAGCGGTGACCTCCGTCATCGGTGCGATAATGGGCCAGAGAGGTGCATCTTGATGCCACATGTTCACTCCACCACGGGCGGCAGGTTTGTATTGGATTTGATCGTGCCAGATGCACAGGTTGTCGGCCTCCGTGAGTTGGGCCATCTCCTCACATATGACGGGATTTTTCGTGAGTGCCTTGAAGGGAGCACTGGCTTCCCAGATGTTGACGATCTGCCAAACGGGGGCCGCGTCATCGTGGGTGAAATTGTGACAAAGCACCGGCTGCGGAATACTCTCATTGTCGCGTTCGGTGATCACGCGCTCCACTTCTTTGCGCAGGATTTCCACCTGATCGTCATCGAGCACCTTCGCTCCGCGAAGATAGCCTTGGGTCTTAAACTCTGTTATTTGGGTAGGGGTTAACATGGGTGGTTCCAACGAGGCATAACTTGGAACCCAAGTCATCCCCTATCCCATGGCTACCACAGGCAGCTGTTGGCTATTTTTCCTGCCGCCCCGCCAACAAGGCATCACGGTAGTGCGCCGGAGCCAATCCGTCGATGCGGCGGAACACCTTACTGAAATGGCTCGTGTCCCGAAATCCTGTTCGCGCCGCGATTTCTTTAACGGATAAGCGATGATCCGCCAAAAGGCGGCGCGCTTCTTCCACCCGTAGTCGCCGCAAATAATCCAGTGGTGGGTAACCTGTAACTTCGCGGAATATCGCCTGCAACCGGCTTGAGCTCAAACCGGAGACCTTCTCCAATTCAACCTGAGTCACGGGCCGGTCAAGATTGGCCTTCATGTGATCGACCACGGTTTCCACCTTGGCTTGATAACGGAGCGATGTGAGTTCGGTTGAAGGACGCTTCTCCGGTTCTCCCAGCAAATTCAGTAATACTGCTGCGAGTTGCACCGCAGCATTGGCGGCACCCAAGACATGGTCCGAGCCATGTGCACTGAGGATTGAAGTCAGAGCCCTCTCGATACGGTGCCCGCTGAACAAATGTTTTTGCCCGGGGATGTTCAAACCGTGGGTAAAACGCATCCGGTATGGCTCACGACGCTCTATCCCCAAGGTCGCATTGGGCAGATTATCCACAAAATCAAAATGCACCGCCAGATGTGACACCGAACTATGGTCATCAGCTTGAAAGCAATGAGGGACAAATGGCGGCACGAACAATAGATCATGGGGCCCGAACGGTCTGCGTTTGCCGTCGAGCACCCAATAGCCCTGCCCGGCCAAAATCAGAACCAACTCAAAATCGAAAATAATCCGCTCGGGGATCACCAACCCATCCTGCCGATGGGCAATGCGGACGACCGGGTGGATTTGCTCAGGTCGAAGGATGTGGACGGCTCTTCGGGGCATGCGACCGAAGGGACCAAGGCGTTGCACGCGAGGCTCCAGAAGGGGACGGGGTATCGGGCGCGATGCGCACATGCGGCGGAAACATACCCGGCAGAACTGACAACTCAAGCCGAGGTCCACGCTCTGGGAAAATTGTCTTAACACCTTCCGGGCAATAAGAACACTGACCAGATGCAAAAAATACTCCCCTTTCTCTTGGGCATGCTATGCGTGATCGGGCTTCAGGCAGCCGAATACCCCAAGAAGGGTGAAGATATTTATGACCCCCAAGTTGACGGACAGGCCCAGATCGCATCCGCCCTGAGTCAAGCGGAGGAAGAAGGCAAAAATGTGCTCCTAATGTTTGGCGCCAATTGGTGCGTTTGGTGCCACCGATTGCATCACACTATCACCACCAACGAGGAAGTCGCCGCGGTATTGAAACGTGATTTCGTGGTAGTTATGGTCGATGTAAACACCCGTAACGGCACCAAGCGTAACGCCGAGGTTAACATGAAATACGGTAATCCGATGCAACATGGTCTACCCGTGCTGGTGATGCTTGACGCCAACGGTCAGCATTTGACCACGCAGGAGACAGGTGCCCTGGAGGAAGGCGGTGGCCATAGCCCGGACAAGATTACCGCATTCCTGGCGAAGTGGGTCCCGCAGCGTTAAACCCCACCAGAGAAATCGTCCGAGGACTTGCCACCCGGTGACTAAACGTCAATTTCTGCCTTATGTATGCCCAATTCAACGATCGTGCCTGGCTATGGATTGCGGGGGAGTTTTATCTCGCCGGCTTTCTGTTAGGCACATGGTCGCTGCTTCGAGGGGGCAAACCCTCAAACGTGGCGATGTATGGCATCATCGTCGCCGGTTATTTCGTGCAGTTGTTCGGTCTTTATATCCGGGGCATGGCCGTGGGCGGTTGTCCTTTGGGCAATACGTTTGAGTTGTTCCAATTCACCGCCTGGTCGGCCACGACCTTGTATCTGGTGGTCGGGGTGACCTTCCGATCCAGCTTGCTGGGCTACTTCGCCGCTTGTCTGAGCGCGGTGCTCACGCTGACCTCGCTGGCGATTCCCGCATGGGATGCCACGCGCCGCGTCAATATGTTCGGAGGCAACCCCTGGATTGAATTCCACGCCGCCCTCGCCCTGTTCAGCTACGGAGTTTTCGGCCTGCTGGCCCTGACCACGGTGATGTTGCTGCTCCGTAACTATTCCCTGAAGAACAAGCGGCTCGGTGGTTGGTTTTCTTTTCTACCATCCATCCTTGATCTCGACCTGATCAGCGCCCGTTTACTCGGCACCGGGGTCACCTTGATGAGTCTGGCCTTGCTGGTGGGAGCGAGTTACTGGGTGCGCGACATCGCGAGTGTCAACCCGGTCAAGCTACTGGCCACCGTTGCAGTCTGGGCGGCCTATACCACATCCTTGGTTCTGCGCTTGCGGGGGCGGCTGATATCCCGGCGCTTTGCCTGGACCTGCATTGTGTTGTTCGCATTTGCGTTGATATCGCTGGGCGCAGTGAGCTCAAACCACCACGCCGGGACGCATACCACGCAATCATGAGTGAGCCGGATCAACACTCATCCCTGTTTTTCGTCCTCGGGGCCACTCATCATCAGGCGGCCATCGAAGTGCGGGAAAAACTCGCCTTGAGTACGGAAGCCGTCGAGCAGTTGAACACCGACTTTGCCGGACTGATGGGGTTGAAGGAATATGTTGTGCTCAACACCTGCAATCGCACTGAATTTTACGGGGTGGCCACTTCACCGGAGACCGTGAAGGGGATGCAGAAGGCTTTTTGCCGCCAACAAGATTTTCCCGAACCTGAATTCGAGAATATTCAACTGCATTTACAGGGCATGCCTGCCATCCAGCATTTATTGGAAGTCGCCTCCGGACTGGATTCCCAATTGATCGGCGAAAATGAAGTTTTCGGTCAAGTCAAAGGGGCCTATGCCCGCGCCCAAAATATGCGCAGCACGGGACCGGTGCTAAACCGGGTTTTCCAAAAGGCGTTTCAAGCCGCCAAACATGTGCGAACCCAGACCGCCATTTCCAGTGGCATGGTGAGCGTGGCCAATGTGGCGGTTGATCTGGCTCAAACCATATTCGGAGCTTTGGACAACACCCGCATCCTCCTGCTCGGGGCAGGTGATATTGGAGAGAAAACTGCCAAGGCGTTCCAAAGCCGCGGCGCGGGCAGCATCACGGTTTCCAGTCGTCATATCGAACATGCCATGGAACTGGCTCAAGCCTTGGATGCCACCGCACTCCCTTTCGAAAACCGCAGCAGCCATCTGGCTAACTTTGATATTGTGGTCTGTAGCACCGCTGCACCGGACTGCGTGGTCAGTGTGCCCTCCGTGCAAGCCGCGATGAAAAAGCGCACCGCCCGCCCTCTCTTTCTCATCGATCTCGCCCTGCCGCGCGACGTGGAAGCAAATGTGGCCACGCTGCAGAACGTGTATGTCTACAATCTCGATGACTTGGCAAAAATCGCCGATGAAAATCGCAGCGCGCGCGAAGCTGAGATTGAGAAATGCCGCAAGATTTTGAATGCACGGGCAGATTCATTATGGGGTCATATCACTGCACAACTGGAACGAATGGTTCAGTCGGAACCCAAGCCGCCCGCACCTGGTCCTCCCGATCAATCTTGATCGGGATCCAATTTCTGCAGGGTAAGATATGGCCGCTCAGGACAAGATGGCCCGATCAAGGGCAGACGCCAAATCTTCCCGCTTGATCGGTTTGCTGAGATAGTCATCCATCCCGGCAGCCAGACACAATTCGCGGTCACCCTGCATGGCATTCGCGGTGAGAGCGATGATCCAGGGGCGCTCCACCGGATCAGGCCACTTGGCTACGATTTGACGGGAAGCTTCCAACCCGTCCATCACGGGCATTTGCATGTCCATGAGCACGATATCATATTTCTGGCGCTCCAAAGCATCGATGGCTTCCTTCCCGTTGCCTGCAATATCGCCCCGGTAACCGAGCTTTTCCAACATCATCTTTGCCACCATCTGGTTCACGGCATTGTCCTCGGCGATCAGGATCCTGGTGCTCTGCTCAGCATTGGCCGTTGGGGCCGGAGTATCGACCATTGGAAATGGGCTGATGGTTGATGAGGTTTTCAGCACGCCGGCCAAAATCTCAATGATGCGGGCCGGTTTGGCCGGTTTGGTCAGGTGCCCGGCAAAGGGGCTATCCCTGCCGCCGAAGTCTCTTTGCCCGAGTGATGAAAGTAAGACCAACGGCATTTGGACGGGATCGCGCAGTTGCCGAATAGCCGTGGCCAAACTGAACCCATCCATCTCCGGCATCTGCATGTCCAAAATCGCCACATCAAAATTTTCCCCATCTTGCAACCAACCCAGAGCTTCGGAGCCAGATGTGGCCGCGCGCGAATGCATACCCCAACCCGTTGCCATGGTGGTTAGAATCCGCCGATTGGTGGTATTGTCGTCCACGACGAGCAAACGTTTCCCCGTCAAAGAACTCACCCCGCTGGCATGGAAGGGGCGCGGTTTGCTCGGTTCAGCATCAACCATGACAGTAAACCGAAAGATCGATCCACGACCCAATTCACTTTCGACCCAGAGTTTGCCGCCCATTAATTCGGCGAGTCTTTTGCTGACCACCAACCCCAAACCGGTGCCCCCAAACCGGCGCGTCGTGCTGGCGTCCACTTGCATGAACGGTTTGAAAATCCGCTGCATCCCCTCCTCGGACATGCCGATCCCGGTGTCTGTGATCGCAAACTCCAATTCCACTTTATTCGTGCCCATGCGACGGGCTTTCAAACTGAGCACCACTTCACCCACGTCGGTGAATTTCACCGCGTTGCCCAATAGGTTGACCAGGACTTGGCGCAGGCGCGTATCGTCACCGCGCACATTACCCGGCACCCCGTCTGCAATCTCATAAAGCAGATCAATTCCTTTGTCACCAGCCCGGTGTGCCAGCAGATCCAGCGTCGCTTCAACGCAATCGCGCACGGAAAATTCCACGGACTCCAGTTCCAGATGGCCCGACTCGATCTTGGAAAAGTCCAGGATGTCATTAATGATCGTGAGCAACGAATCCCCGCTGTGGCGGATGGTCTCGACGAATTCGCGCTGCTGAGATGAAAGCGTCGAATCGAGGAGTAACGAAGTCATGCCAATAACACCGTTCATCGGAGTGCGGATTTCGTGGCTCATCATCGCCAGAAATTGACTCTTGGCCCGGTTGGCGGCATCGGCAGCCTCCTTCGCGGAGAGCAATTCCTCTTCGGCTCTCTTACGTTCGGTAATGTCGATCACTGTGGATATTTCCTGATCTATGCTACCGTCAGATAGGCGGTAAGCTTTGCAGTTGAATAATATCCAAACCAAGCGTCCACCCGTGCGCAGGTAACGTTTCTCCAGGCTGAATTCATTGATCTCTCCGCGCTCCAAGCGGCCCCGCAATTCATCCTGCACGACCAAATCTTCGGCATGACTTATGCCCCGCACCGCCGCCGGACTGGTCATGTCCTCGCGTTTCAATCCACTGATTTTAAAAAACCAATTGCTATGACGGTGCTCAATCCGGTCGCCCAGATAATGCACCCAACTTACGCCCACCGGCACATGGTCGAAGATAAACTGCATTTCAGCCTCTTTGCGTGTCACCAGTTCCTCGGCCGCTTTGTGATCGGTGATGTCGAGTTGAATCGACATGAATCCCGTCACCTCGCCGTCCGGTCCGCGTAAGGGTTGCATTTCATAATTGCACCAAACTTCACGTCCATCCTTGGCGTAGTTCAGCATAACGCCGCCAAATTCTTCCCCGCGGCGCCCCGCCAAGGCGATCGCAGCCAATTGCCGTTTGTCCGTTTTAGGACCCTGCACCAAATGAGGACCAAATTCGCCCCGGGCTTCCTCGATCGTGTAACCAAACAATCGGGTAAAACCTTCATTGATCCAGACCACGCGACCTTTCTTGTCAGCCAAACCAACCGCGTTGCTGGTGTGCCGGGCAATCATGGCCAGTCGACTGGTTTCGGCCTCGGATTTGCGCAAGTCCTGAGTCATGCGATCCGCGAGGGTCAATGCCTGACGACGCGAGTTGACCAAGGCCCAGACCAAGCCCGCACCAAACAAACTCAACAGGGTACCACCACCCAACAACAAACGCGGCAACCAACGGTTACCTTGGTCGATAAAGGCTGGTCCAGAGCGCAGCCGAAGCAGCCATTCGTGGCCATACAAAGGCAGAGCCAGACTACCGGCAAAAATGTTGCCCCCTTCATTATTAATGTCCTTCCACTGGGCATCGTCGTATTGGAGATGCCCATCCGGATCGAACAACAACGAGTCTGCATTCGCTGCACGATCCTGAAAGGCTTCAAAATCCGCCTGCCCCCACAAAGATTTTGCAGCACTCCCCAGCAGGATGTCCACGCGCAATGACTCATACACCCATCCCCGCAGTGCCCGCTCACGAGCCGCCGGGTCCGAAAGATCAGCCCCGTTTTCATAAACCGGTAGAAACAGCAGACATCCGGGCCGGGTGAGCTTACCCTCAATGATGCTAATCCGTCGTGAAATCACCGGTTTGTTTTCACGCATGGCCGTCTCGGCGGCGGCTCGACGCGTCACCCCCGTGCCGATATCCAAACCCAGAGCAGACTTGTTCAGAGCCAAGGGTTCAATCTGGGTGACAATGTAGGCGTGCTCATCCGTGCCGCTACGATCAACCCGGAATCCCGCTTGGCCATTCTCCCACACCTGCTGTTCCAGCGCATCCAATTGTGAGCGCTCCACCCGTTCGATATAGCCAAGCCCGACCACTCCACGACTAAAGAATCTTCCGGTCGCTTCAGCTATTCGCCGCCAATTCTCTGTCGTCAATTCGCCACCTGTCTCAACCAAAACACGGGCATCATAGAGAGCCTGTTCAGCGGGACGGAATTGGGCTGTGACTGACGAGTAAACCCGTTCTTTGAGCAACTCGAAACGGGCGGCATCCTGTCGAATCAAGACTGTATCCACCGTTTGCCAACTTGCCAATGTGACCAGCATGCCTGCTGTTAGCACCACCCAAGGGAGCACCCGGCTTCTTAGCCGGCGGGAAGGGCTTGATGTCTCAGGATCAGACATGATGAAAAGCTGAACACATTATGACCCGCGTTGACGACAATACTTTGTCCATATCAAAACTGAGCGAACAACCAATCGGCAATAGTTCCGCGCGATGGTTGGTTCAATAAACCACGCAAACGCTGCTGGTCCTCGTGGGTTTGCTGGACGCGGACGTTATTATGGGTGCAGGCATCAAGTTCTGCGGCCAACGCTTTGGCTGAGGCTGCATATTGAATGTATTCGGGATACATCGGTTTTTTCAGCAGAAGGTTGGCGATACCGATGTAATCCAATTTCACCCACCAACGGGCCAAGAGATAAGTGATCGGATTCGTGCGATATGCGATTGCACCCGGAATACCGGCCAAGGCGCAATGCAGTGACATGGTGCCTGAACTGGTTAATACGGCACGGGCTTTCACTGCCTTGCCTGTCGGGATCAACTGCACATTTGCTGGCGGATCGACCAAGCGAATCACATCGCGAATGGGTTCACTGGGATAGAGCACAACGGTCGGTACGGCAGGGCCATAAGCGGCCAAACCATCAAGCAGCACCGGAAGTATTCGCGCGACCGCTTGCTTTCGACTGCCCGGTAACAGTAGCACCGGACCATCGGGATCATACTCCACCGGTGATTCGTAGTCTGGCGCAACAAAGGGATGCCCCACAAATTCCACCGGCAATTCCGTGTCTTGGTAACACTCTACCTCAAAGGGAAAAATCACCGCCAACGCATCCAGATCCCGCGCCATGGTGAAGCGTCGCTTGGCCTTCCATGCCCAGATCTGCGGCGAAATATAATAAAGCAGTTTGATGTCGCCCCCGCCTTTGACTGACAAGCCAAGCTCACGCATGGCTGCCGCCAGGCGCAGGTTCAGACCGGGATAATCCACAAAACAAACCGCTCGTGGTCGATGCTCATCAATCCAACGCAGCGTTTCGTTAAACAGGGTTTTGAAGAACGAATAATTTTTCAGGACCTCGATGATGCCCACCACCGAAGTGGAAGTCATATCATAGAGCAATTGGGCTCCGGCTACCTCAACATGCGGGCCCGCCAGAGCACAAATATTCAACTCGGGATTTTTGGCCCGCAATTCAAGCACGGCCCGAGCCGCATGTTCATCGCCGGAATGTTCACCTGCGACGATGAGCAGATCAACCCGCGTCGCAGTCGGCGCTGGAAGCCGGAAAGGTAATAGTTTGTCGGGTGATTTCATGCTGAAGGTAGGGCGTGACCGCCGGGCGCGCCGTTAGTAGGGTGAAGCTGCCACCCCCAAGGCCAATCATCAGGTTTGGCCACCAGTCCTTTGCGCACCGGATTCATCCGAATGTAATGCGCTTTTTCATCAAATGATTCCTCGCTACGCAATCGGTGATCGAAGAAATCCCGTTGCCACGCGACTCCGACACGCTTGGCCACGGCCTCTTTGAATCCTGCAACCGATTTACGCATATCCTCCTGAACAGGAAATGACACCAGACAATGCCGGTGATCAGGCATGAGCAGCAACAAATGCACATACCAACGATGCATCCGCTGTCTAAAATCCACCGCTTCAAATATAACATCGGCGATTTCACCGCAACAGAGTTGATTCTTGCCTTTCACTTTGCAGCACACGGTCAAAAAGAACACCGCACCTGCATCAATCCACGATGGAATGCCGTGGGGCAAAATCTTTCTTTGCGGTTGTGTCATGGTAAATCACGGCGCGCCCAGCGGTCACGCCCTACCCTTTCCTCCGGATCTGATCAGTAATCGTGAGCGCGACTTCCAGGGCGCTTTTGCCCAAGGCTGCCCCGACCTTGGGTTGCTTCGCTTCGCGCACACTATCGACAAAGTGCGCCAATTCCAGAGCCAGGGGTTCGCCTTTTTCCAGCGGGATCTCCTTGACCGGAATGGCACTCAGGTCACCTGCCTTCACGAGACCTACTTTCATCTTCAGACCGTAGGCAATGATGTCGGACTTTTTGACCAGATGGCCTTCCTGATTCATAAAATCGAGTGAAAGGTAGGCGTCGGATTGGAAGACTCGGATTTCACGCTGCTTCTTGGTGCTCATGCGGCTCGCACTCAGATTCGCGACACAACCGTTGGCAAATTCGATGCGGGCATTCGCAATATCCTCACCTTTTGAAAGCACCGTTACCCCGACACTGTCGATACGTTTGATGGGTGACTTAACCAAAGCCAAGACGATGCCGATATCGTGGATCATCAGATCCAACACCACCCCCACCTCAGTGCCGCGGGGCTGATAAGGCGCCAATCGTTCAGCGGTGATGTATTGTGGTGCACTCACTTGTTTCTCTAGAAAACCCATAACCGGGTTGAAGTGCTCAATGTGCCCGACCTGCACTAGACAACCATGCTCGCGGGCTGCGTTCAGAACTTGCTCGGCCTCCTCCAGGCTCGCGCAAAGTGGCTTTTCAATCAACAGGTGTGCTTTCTTTGCCAGCAGGGGCAAAGCGACCTGGGCATGCAGATCGGTTGGAACGACCACCGAAACAGCATCGCACGCTTCGCCCAGTTCCTCCATGGAGTCGAAACGACGGCAATTGTATAGGCCGCAGATCTCAGCGGCGCGCGTGTCGTTGGTCTCATAGATACCGCACAGTTCCGCTCCTGCTAGGGCGGCATAGATACGAGCATGGTGCTGACCCAAGGAGCCTACGCCAGCAACACCACAGCGGATAAGTTCGGGAGAGGCAAATGGCATGGACCGATAGCAGGGGGTTCCGGTCTAGGTTGCAACGCGGGAAACATAAGAGCCCATGCAAAAGATAGGTTCCAGTCTTGTCTTATGGCTCGGATCAATGTCTAGGATTATCGAAGATAATACCTACCCGTCTTATGTTGACCCAACCCCTGCCGAAAAACGAAGCCGACGATGTCCTGGATCGTTTTCATCGCGATGGATTTGCCGTGCTGCGCAATGTGTTAAGCGCCGATGAATGTGCCGCCTTGCGCAAACTGACCGATGATTATGCCGCCGACCCAAACTTGGAGGAACAACGCAGCACCTGGTTCGTTGTGCGCAACCCGCAGGACTACAGTTTTGAATTCACCAAGCTCTTCATTCGCGAGCCCATTTATTCACTCGTACAGCAGATTCTTGGTCCCGATTGCCGGTATTGTGGACAGAACGTGATCCGCAATAAACCCGGCGAGGCCGTATCAAACTGGCATGTGGACGATAATAATAGACTCGAACACCCCCTGCCCCCGGAAGTCCCCCGTTGGCCGGTCGGCTCAAGGCTTCCGCTGATTTGGTTGAGCGTGCAAGTCGCGCTATCTGACATCAAAACGCCTGATGACGGCCCCACTGAAATCGTGCCGGGCAGCCATTATTCCGGGCGCCTGACTCCCAATGAAAACCCTGTATTTGAGGGCAAAGGCGTGGAGCCGATATACTGCCGAGCCGGAGACATTTATCTGTTCAATCACCAGACCTGGCATCGTGGCCGACCCAACACCGGCGAACGCACCCGTTATCTCATGCAACTTCAATATGCGCGCGGTGACAGTCTCGCCTTTCGTTGCCAAGTGGCAGAACCAACCCCGACCATGGACAAGATGTTGGTCGGCGCCGATCCCAAGCTGATCCACGTCATGACCGGCCGGGCAAAATACGTGTAGATCTGGATGGCAGTAATTACTCCCGAGTAAATTTGCCGAGCGTTTTTCCTTTGGCTGTGATCGATGGGACACTAACTGTCTGGTGTGCCAACTGAGACTTCCGTTGTGACCTTTTATCTGGTCTTCCTTAAGCCGACAGCAGATTACACCGTTTCAAGCAGCCAAGGGACGCTTGAGCACAATCAACTGACTCCTGATCGCAGCCGAGTAAGCGTGCGCGATGCCCGCCTGCAGGAGGGACCTCCGGCCACCCGCATCACGTTGCGAGGTGCAACCAGTGGGTCGTTTTATCTGCGAGACGTGCGGCCCGGCCGGCCGATTGTGGCACCGGCTTTGGGTTGGGCCGTGACCGCAGAGGACGACTCCCGCACATTTGTAGAACTCGCGGCCGCCACCATAAATCCACCCGGAGCCGTGATCGAGCCCGTGCTGGAACGCGTGCTTTCTGAGACCCCAAGTATGCAGGCACCCGTTTGGCTGGGATTGGGTGGAGACGCCCGCATCTTCCAGGTCAGCCCCTGCGAAGACCACGGCTGTTGGGGAGTTATCACGCCTTGGCATTTTCATCATCGGGTGAAGCAAGGTGAAAACTATGACGTTGAATGGGATTTCACCGTTGGCACGGGCAGCCCATACCGACACCAGATCACAAGCCGGTTGGAAGACGTTGCCCTGCCCATTGTCCACTCGGAACAGGTCGAAGAATCGCTCGTATACGAAGTCACTTTGTTAGCTACCACCGACACCGGTGACATGGCTCGGAATCCACCTCGCGGCACCTCATGGCAGGCCGCTTACCTCAGCACCATGGGGTGTATGTTCGACGAAGGTCGGCGTGAGGAATTGCAGAACTTATACGAGGAGGAAGTCACTAAGCGCTCCGACCAATCCCTTTGTTGCCTGCGCGTGAAGGCCAAAAATACCGGCACCCAGCCCGCATATGCGTGGTATCGCATGCCCGCCTACAAGCCCAATTGGCTGCCGCCGCAATACCCGCCATACGCTGAACAAAATCAAACGCTGCAACTCGATGCTACGACCGGATTGTGTCACGAGGGAGAACGCATCTTCTCAATCAACCGGCTCAACGGCGCTCCCCTGCCCCATGAAGAGATGGCCGTGCTGGTGGAACCTGGTGAGACTTGTGTGTTCGAATGCCTGCTGCCCTTCCGCCCTCTGCCGCCAGAACGGGCGAATGTGCTGCGCCCAATCGCATTCGACGACCTCTTAGATGACTGCCGGACATACTGGAATAGTCGGCTCGCTGCTTTTCCGCGCTGGGAGCTGCCCGAGAAACATTGGGAACAACGGCTTTGTGCTGCCAATCAGCACTTTATGATGAACCTGCTGGGTGAACGCCTAGCCTCAAATACGCCATTGCTCGCAACCGTCGGGGTTTATGCGCCGATCGGGACCGAGAGCACACCCATCCTGTGGCATTTCGGCGCCTGCGGCCGGCACGACTTGGTTGCACGATGCCTCGACTACTTCTTCGAGATCCAACGCAGCGACGGTTACATCCAATCATTCAATCACTATGATGCTGAGACAGGACCCGTGCTAGCACTCGCACACCGGCATTTTCTGCTCACCGGCGACAGGCTCTGGCTCAAACGCATCCTGCCTTCACTCAAACTCGCCGCACATTATCTCGTCAAACGGCGACGGCGAACCATGGCGCAAGACCGGCCCAACCAACCTGGCTATGGTATGCTCTCGGGCAAAACGGCGGATCCGGATGAGTTTTTTCATCAATTCGTGCTCAACGCACAGGCCATTGCGGGTCTGAGGGGGGCGGCCACATTGCTCAGCATCGTCAACGATCCCGACGCCGAAATATCCGTAGAAGCGGAAGCCTTGGCCGAGGCCACCCGCTGTGGACTCGCGCAAGCTTGGCAAGACGCACCTTTGGTGCCAACGCTCACCGGTGAATGGGTGCCCTTCATGGGCTCGTGGCCCGGACTGGCCGGCGAGACCTCGCTCTTGAGTGAACCCGGACGCTGGTTTACCCACGGCACCTTTCATCAGCGAGCCGCAAGTGTCCTACACTTGGCATGCTTTGGTCTCGTCCCAGCCGATGATCCCCGCATCCAAGCGACCATGAGAGCTCTTGAGACTCATGTGTTGCGCGACTTCACCGGCCCTTCCCAACCCTATGGTAAACGCACCGACTACTGTTATGCCGCCATGGGTCGGCGCGAAGAATTCCTGCAGTTGTTCTATCGGCAAAACTCCAAGCTGCAGGACCGGGAAACTTTAACGTTCTGGGAGCACTACTACAAACTTAGCAGCCAGAAGACCCACGAAGAGGCTTGGTTCATTCAGCAACTAACCTGGCTGTTCTGCTTTGAGGAGGAGGACGGCCTGAGCCTAATGAAACTTGCACCCTCCACATGGTTTGCACCCGGAGCATGTTTGGACATCCCCGAATTGGATACCACATGGGGGCGTATCAGCCTCCGGGTCCGTGGCACGACTGACACCCTCGAAGTGACACTGACCCTCAAGCCCGGGGCCGTGCGAACCGCCGGGAATGTTGCCATCCGGCTGCCGGCCGAGACCTTTGTCCCACCGACCATCGGCCGCTACAATCTTGCCACCCAAATGCTCGCGCTTGGGCCCGGACCATTGGACATCACCTTTGCCGCTTTGCGACGGGAAGTGGATTAACCTATTCAGATCACCGACCAAATATTGATCGGCGCTGATCCCCAGCTAGTCCATGTGATGACGGGACGCACCAAATACCTGTGACCCTTAGCTGTTCGCAATAGTTCTGCGGCGGCGATAGAGAAAAATCGCGATACCGGCAGCGATCATGAGCGCACCGTAGGTCGAAGGCTCAGGCACCGGCGTGATACGGGAATACTGTGAATCGTAATCCTGCCAATATGCGCCATTCCCATATCCTTCAAAGACGATCTGGGTAAGCACGGCATCTAGGTTGGCATCGTTTCGCACCAGCAGAAAGTCAGTGAAATCAATCCAGTTACGGATGTAGAGCATGCTGTCAGGTGTGCTCATCAACAGATCATCCAGGAAGAGGACATTAGCGTCACATACATTGCCCCCGGCAAAATCTATCACGGTATACCCGTCGATTGTCAGGTTCGCCACAGTTTCTATGATACCTTCGCCGCCCGCACCATTGAACTGCAGGATGGTCTCCCCGCCGAACTCGCTACCTGAAAGAGTCAGATTCGAGGTGTCGGCGATCTGCTCGTCATTGTTAAGTTGCAGGACATCCGTGCCCCGTCCGTCTCCTACCGAGATGTCGCCGGTAACCGCTATAGTGTTGGCCGATTTATTGAGAGCCAGCGTGCCATCGTTGACCACCACATCACCCGTGAAGGTGTTGGCCGAACTGCCCGAGAGGGTCAGCGTACCGTCGCCTGTTTTTGTCAGGCTGACTACATTCGCTCCGTTGTCTGCCAATACCGCGCTGATATCGAGTCCACCGGCGCCGTAGATATGGGCGATTAATTCACCGGCACCAGCACCACCAGCCGTCAGGGTGCCATTCGTGATCGTGCTTTCAGTCCCGCCGTAGGAGAGCAGGCCACCGCTGTTGATGTCGAGCTCGTTGGCGTTCAGATCGATGTCGCGACCGCTGTTAAGAACCAGTGAATTGAGATCGCGATCGTTAGTCAGAGTTTGATCACCACTTGGCGCCGCGTTGGTCGTCGTGGTCCAGCTACCCTCGGAAGTATCGGTGCTGGCATGAGCCGTGAGGTAATTGTTAGTGATCCCGGCGAAGCTCGTGCCGTTGACTGTCGCGTAAGCCAAGATGCCGTCATCCGTCGCCGGAGCTGTCACATAGAATTGAAAAATGGGATTGTTGCCGGTGCTGCTATAAGTGCCATTGGTCGTTTCGGAGTTGGTGAAATCGACTGTCGCATTATTCGTGCGAGTGAATTCATCAGCCCTTATGCGAGTGCGCTTATTCGACCGGTTGTTCACGAGGTCGATCGTGTTGGCCCCACCCGTCAAGTTGATCGCAGCAAATCGCTCGTTCGTATGGGCGGAGCTAGTTTTACCTTCCATGGCTAATGTGCCGCCATCAAGATTTACCGCGGCACCGATATTCACGCGGTTGTTGGCAGGATTGAGCGAGTAATCCAACTTGAACGTGCCGCCTTCCTGGATGGTCATGTCCGAAATTGAGCCGAGTTTGCCGGAACCCTCAATCGTGAGGGTCGCACCTTTCACCGTCACCGATCCGGCAAGCGTGCTATCACTCTGCAGGGATAGGTTGCCATCGCCGGCTACCGTCAAACTACCGTTGCTCAGCACTTGATTGAGCTGCGCGTCGGTCGCATCACTGCCATTGACCACTTTGATCGTGCGGTCGGCGCCGCCGAGGTCGATCGCGGTGTCAAAGATCAGAGTTTTGTCCGCGCTTTGTGAACCGAGGATGAGGGTGTCGCCATCGCCAACAAAGTTGGCTGTCGTCCCCCAGGTCACGGCGGCCGTGCTGTTGTTCAAGCGCACCGTGCGGTCGGCGCCTTCGGCGGAAAACCCACCGTCACCGGCCCAGCGCACTTCGCCGCCACCGGTGCCGAGGTTGCCGGTAAAATCGGCGCTGAGTTCGCGCACACCGCCGTCGAGCACCAGATTGCTGCTACCGGATATATTGCCGCGCAAAGCTCCACCCTGAATTTCTGTCGCGCCGGTGTAATTGTTGGTGCCCGTGAGATTCAAAGTGCCTTCGCCAGTTTTCACCAAACCACCACCCGTTCCGCTTAAGTTGCCGGAAAGCGTGCCATCTACCGTGGCCGTGCCATTGGCCACCCGCACTTCACGAGCAGCGCTGCCGAGATTGATCGCATTGGTAAATGTCACCATCGAATCGGCGTAGTTTGAACTGAGGAGCAGCGCATTACCCGTGGGCACGAAGCTACCCGCACCCCAAGTCATCGTGCCACCGCCGAGTGTCACGGTGCGATTGCCGCCAAAGGCCGAAAATCCACCGTCTCCAGCCCATGCCACCTGTTCTTCGCCGGTGCCCACTGTTCGGGTGAAGGTGGACCCCAGCCCGATTTCGAGCACCCCACCATCGAGAATCAACGCACCATAATTATTGCCGGTATCATTGGTCGCAAACCCACCGGCCAAAGCATTCACGCTATTGCTGATGCGCAGCACCCCATTATCAATCACAGTGTCTCCACCCCAGGAGTTGCTGCCATTGCTCAATTCCACCACGCCTTCACCGCGCTTGGTGAGGGTGTAATCATTACCACCATCGGAAATCGTGCCGCTCAAGGTCAATACCCCGGCGCGGGAGCCAATGCCACTATCGGCCGCCATCGTGATGTTACCGGCAAAACTGTTGACGCCTCCATCGTTGTAAATCGCACCCACTTGATATTCCCGGCCACGAAAGATGCCCTGCCCACTGATCGTAACCGATTCCGCCGTGGTGTAATCAATGCTGCTGGTTACCGTGGGTGCCCGGAAAGCCAGAGTGCCCCCATCGGCAACCGTCGTCGTGCCTGCCGTCGTGCCAAGCGCACCATCGGTGGTGACCACCGCCATGCCGTTGTTCACGTTTACGTCACCGGTCCAGGAAGAATTGTTATTGTTGAGCGTCACGATCCCCGTGCCGTTTTTATTCATGTCCCCGGAACCTACGATCGCACCGTTGAAGTTGGTGGCACCGGTGCCGTTCACGTCGACCTCGTTGGCGTGGATGTCCATGTCGCCGTTGATGCACAGCGTGCTGAAGGAGTAATTGTTGATCCGCAGCTCCTCGATCACATCGATATCGACATTAATGTGATGCTGGCCCTGCGCCCCGTTGTAGTCATTAACGTTGATCGAAGGTAAACCTGCTTGCACGGGATCACCCAACGTCAAGGTGCCGGTCCCTACGATCGAGTAATTCAGATCGGAATCAAAAGTCATCGAACGCACTTCCTGATTCGTGTTCATCGTCACCAATTGGTTTTGACCCGTAACAGGAGCGTTACCGAACAAGATGTCCGCATCCGGAGTGGGCACTGCATCATCGGCCCAATTACCCGTCGTCGTCCAGCTGCTGCCACTGCCGCCGTCATCCCATTCAAAGGCGTCCGGCTGCCACGGCGACATCGTCACCGCCACATTGCGCACTTCGTGAATCTCATTGGCACCACCGGTTGCACCCGTGAATCCAATCTTGAAAGTGTCAGGACGGTCGTAACTCGAAAGATCGGCGGTGAAGACCGTAATGTAGCTACCGCTGGCTCCAAATTTCATGTCCACTGTCAGCTGATTATTTGCATCCAGCGTCATTTTGAAGGATCGGTAATCAACCCCGGACTGATCAGGGCGGCTGGTATAGCCCGGAAAATCCATCTGACCGCCGCCACTCAAGGCACTCAAGTCACCAGAACCATCAATAAAGTCGTAGTTGCTACTCTCAGGTCCACGCACTGCTACGGAATTTGGAACAAAGCCCGTGCCGCCTACACGGCCTTCTGTGGCGTTCGAGTAATTGCCCCAATTATCCAACGCGAATCCCAGATAGCCACCGGACATGCCGGGGATCCCTGTTTTTTGGGCGTAACCCATCGAGCCGCCATATGCGCCAGCCGAAAAGGACCCGGCATCAACCGTGCCATCAACTAGGAAGAACGTAATACCATCAGCTCCGGACCCATTATAAAATGCGTAGTCCATCGTGATCTCGATCTGCGCATTGACCGAGAAAATGGACGAATCAAACAGTGCGTAGGTTGCCTGGTTGCCAATGTTTTCAGTCAACCGCAACCAGCCGTCGCCCGGGGTGTCGATCGTGTTGGCCGTCAGGTAAGGGTTAGTGGAACCGGCCGCACCACCGAAGACCCAACCCGCTGCGGTGGTGTCCTTGAAATCTGAAGTCACCGTAACCTGTGCGTGGGCATTCACCGAACCCAGCACCATTAATCCACACGCCAAAGCGCGCAGCAATCGCGGCGCATACTCGCAGGATATGATGGTGAATAGGGGTTTCACTATGTCTATAGGGGTATATCCCTATAGGATTTAGTCAATCGGATACCCCAACTAGGTCCGATAAGAATTTACGTATTTAAACTACGTAGTAACACCCAGTTAGCCAAGTAATCCGGCATGGAGCTTCAACTGACGATCACAACGAACGGCATGTGCAACATTATGGGTAACAAGCACAAGCGAAGTATCCGTTTCTCGACACAGAGTCAGCAGTAGCTCTATCACTGCATCTCCGGTGCCCTCATCGAGGTTTCCGGTGGGCTCATCGGCCAAAATCATGAGGGGCTGATTCATCAATGCCCGGGCCAATGCTACACGCTGCCGCTCCCCTCCCGAAAGCTGACTCGGCAGATGGGTGGAACGTTCGGAAAGGCCAACTCTTGCGAGCAATTCAACTGCGCGTGTTCGCTCGACGCGCCCTATCCCACCCCGAATCCGGGCGGCCATCAAAACATTGGCCAACGCATCAATTTCAGGGATCAAATAGAATGACTGGAAGACCATCCCCAAATAATCGGCGCGCGTTCCCACCGATAGATTTTTTTCGCCACCCCAACTGATGCTGCCCGACTCAGGTTCATCAAGACGGGCAAAAAGATGCAGCAGGGTAGATTTGCCCGAGCCGGATTCTCCGCGAATGCTCACGGTCTCACCGGCCATGACTTCCAGCGATGCTCCCCGCAATACTTCGATGCGGCGATCACCACTCACAAAGGTCTTGTGCAGATCGCGGGCCGAAAGGACTGAAGTGGTGTTACTCACTGCGTAATGCCTCCACTGGTTTTAGCCGGGCCGCATTCCAAGCGGGGAGCAATCCTGCCAGAGTTGATATAACCACTGCACAAACCACAATCAGCATGATGTCATCCGGCGATGAATAGGCGGGCAACTCGCTGAATTGGTAAAACCGCGTGAGTACTTCCTCACTGCCGGTTAATTGAGTGAAAACCCGGATCATATCGTTGCGGAAATGCAGAAACGCGAAGCCCAACCCGAGTCCTACGATCGTGCCAGTCAGTCCGATGATAAATCCTTGAAAACAAAAACATGCCGCCACTTGCCGGGGCTTGGCCCCCAAGGCGCCGAGCAAACCGATCTCCCGGGTCTTGCGGACCACTGAGATGAGCAGCGAACTGGTCACTGAAAATGCCGCCACCACGATGATGAAGGTGAGCAGGAAAAAGATCATATTCTTTTCCAACTGCAGCACGAAGAGGAAGTCCTGGTTGGCATCGATCCATGAACGCGCAGTCGCGTTGGAAACCGTGCCCAACGCCACATTGATTCTTGATGCGGCTTCATCGGGGTCGATTCCGGGTGCAATCTTGATGTTAATCCCGTGCACGGAGTGACCCAGCCCATAAAGATCCTGCATGGTGCGCAAGGTCACCAAGACCACCGAACTGTCGAGTTGCTGGTGCCCGATTTCGAATATCCCCACCACTTCGAGTTCTCGGGGCAACATCACCTCGTCTTTGGCCATCTTCTCCAAGAGCAGAGGTGAATAGATTTGCACCTTGCTGCCCAGTCGTGCGCCCACGGACATGGCGATATTGGCGCTAAGAATCACGGAGTCGTCATCGAGATTGTCCAGCGAACCAATGCGTACAAAACGTCGCAACGGCACCACGTCGCCCACCCGATTGATATCAATACCCTGAATGACCGGGTATTCAGGTTTGCGATTATACTCCAACATCGCGACGCCCTCCGCAAAAGGTGTTGCCGCAACGACCCCAGGAACCTGCAAGATACGATCGAGCACGGCGTCGGGCTGAGTAATAAAACCATGGGCCCGCACCTGCACTTCGCCCTGCGTATCCACGATCATCTGCCGAATCTGATGACCAAATCCACCCATTACTGAAACTGAGACGATCAAAAGTGCCACCCCCAGCGCCACTCCCATCACCGAGATGACGGTAAAAAACGGGAATTTCTTCCCGCTGGGGAAGAGTTGTTTCAGGGCGAGGTAAAGATACCAGGGCATGGGTCGAGGCAAAAAGCGCCAAGCACTAAGCTGTAAGCGCAATCAACATTGGCGAGTGCTTTATCCCTGAGGCATGCCGCATATGGCCGTCCCTTACTTTGCCTCTGTCGTGCGCAATTGTGGGAAAAGGATCACATCGCGAATGCTTTCCGCGCCCGTCAGCAGGATGCACAAGCGATCAATGCCCACGCCCATGCCACCGGCCGGAGGCATGCCGTGCTCGAGGGCGAGGAGGAAATCATGATCGATATTCTGCTGCTCCTCCCCGGCCTGAGCTTCAAACATTTCGCGCTGCACAAACGGATCATTCTGCTCTGAATAAGCGGGAGCGACCTCCATGCCGCCGATGCAAAGCTCAAACACATCGATCGTGGTGGGATCATCCTGTGTGATTTTGGCCAAGGGACAAAGCTCCTTGGGCAAATGCGTGACAAAGGTCGGCTGAATCAGCGTGGGTTCGATTCGTTTGGAGAACACTTCGTTGGTCACTTCGTGGTCCTCCCAATCGGGCGCGCACTTCAATCCGAGTTTCTCTGCCGCCGCCATCTTCTCTTCCTTGGTGCGGGTAAACCACTCGGGGTCGTTCGTTTCAGCACAAACGAGGTCCTTGTATTTGGCCTCACGCCATTCGCCGGCAAAATCTATATCCTGACCACTGTCGGTATGCGGGATCTTGCTCGTGCCCAGAACCTCGGTGCAGATCGAGGTGAGCAGGTCTTTGATCAAGACCATCATGCCCCGGTAATCACTGTAGGCCTGATAAACCTCCAACATGGTAAACTCGGGATTGTGTCGGCGCGACACACCTTCGTTGCGGAAAATGCGGCCGATCTCGAATACCCGATCAAGACCGCCCACCAGCAAACGCTTGAGTCGCAGTTCCGTGGCAATGCGTAGCACAAAATCAGCGTCCAACGCATTGTGGTGGGTGACAAAAGGCCGGGCGGCTGCACCCCCCGCAGTGGATTCAAGCACCGGTGTTTCCACTTCGATGAAGCGGCGATTCTCCAGAAAACGGCGGATGTGCGACACGATCTTGGAGCGCTGTAACAGGCGTTGGCGCGACTCCTGATTCACGATCAGGTCGAGATAACGCTGCCGGTAGATCTGTTCCATATCGCTGAGGCCATGCCATTTCTCGGGCAAGGGATGCAGCGCCTTGGAGACAAGGGTATAGCTCTCGGTGCGGACGGTTACTTCACCGGTTTTGGTTTTAAAAAGGGTGCCGGACACGCCGATGATATCGCCCAAATCGAGTTTCTTGAACGCGAGATAAGGCTCCTCACCAATCACATCCTTGCGGACGTAGAGCTGAATGATCCCCTGTTGATCGAGAATCTTAACAAATTGGCTCTTCCCCATGTCACGTATGACCACAAGCCGACCGGCCACGGCGACTGAAACGGTGTTATCCTCGCCTTCCACATAGGCTTTCAGGGCCATATCCGAAAAATGGGTCGTCGAGACGTTGGCTCGGAAGGGATCTTGTCCAGCAGCGCGTAATTCGTTCAGCTTGGCGAGCCGCACAGCATGCTGGTCATGGGAAATATCAATTGGGTTCTCACTCATGGAAACGGAGGTATTAGCCATGCCCTGCCCCGAGGGGCAAATGGAAACTACCGTAATCTCCAGATCAGAAGTTTCCCCGCCATAGCACTTGCGGCTACCATTCCCGCGGTCAGGATCAAGTCGCCATGACCAACCCCAACCTTCTGGTATCACTCTTGGTCAGTGCCAGCCTTGGCGCACTCGTGGGTCTCATCCGTCAATGGAGCGATCAGACCCAACATGAACAAGCAACCGACCTTGGAGGGGTGCGCACTTACACTTTCTGGGCCATGCTCGGGTGCATCGGGGCCCAGCTCAGTCCGGGCCCCGTGCCGGTGATGCTGATCGTGATCGTGGCCCTCGTCGGGGCCTTTCAAATAGTAGTCGCACGATCCGGGGTCCTGAATCGCTCCGGCAGCACCACCTTTGCCGCGGCGCTGCTCACCGTTCTGATCGGAGCATTGGTCTATTGGGAGCATCGGCAAATTGCCCTGGTGATCGCTGCCACCACCATGGTGGTGCTCGGAATGAAACAAACCATTCATGGCTGGACCCGGGCATTCAAGATCGAGGATATCCGGGCGACTTTGCAATTCGTGGCCATCACGGGTGTCATCCTGCCACTCGTCCCGAATCGCAACTACGGTCCATTTGAGGCCTTCAACCCGTACTCCACCTGGTTGATGGTTGTGCTGATTTCCGGGGTGGGTTTTCTGGGCTATCTTGCCATGCGTCTGCTTGGTGCCCGGGCCGGTTTGATCCTTACCAGCCTGCTCGGGGGTATCGCCTCGAGCACCGCCACCACCCTCGCCTTCAGCCGTCGCAGCAAGGAAGCCCCCGCGATGGGGGAGCAATACGCCATGGGGGTGGTCATCGCATGCAGCGTCATGCTGCCCCGAGTAATCATCACCGTCGGCGTGTTTAGTTCTGAACTGTCGCTAAGGCTGATCGCTCCGCTGGCCTGCATGTTGGTGCCCAGTCTTATCTTTGCCGCGTGGCTTTACCTGGTGCGCAACCCGAGTTCCACTCCGGTCGAGTCACCCAAACTCACCAATCCTCTCAATCTGATCACGGCGGTAAAATTTGCCCTGCTGTATGCCTTGATCGGTTTTTTGGTCAAAGCCGCAACCCAGTTCGATCTGCTCCAGTCCGGGCTCATGCCGCTGAGCTTTATTTCAGGCCTGACCGACGTGGATGCCATATCATTGTCCATGGCAGGGAATGTCTCCACGCACACCATCCCGCTCGAACTTGCTGCCAAGGCCGTCGTCCTCGCGGCCGTGAGCAATTCCCTGCTCAAAGCAAGTCTCGCCATCAGTCTGGGTTCGCCAACACTCCGCCGTCATGCCGCGATTGTCCTCGGCCTCACTGCTATCGCTGGTATCGGTGGGCTATGGTTAATCTGACCGCAATTGGCATCTTCACTTCTCCATGAAAATTATCCTCAAGCTCATCGCCGGCATGATCGTCGGTATCCTGATTGGTCTGTATTCGCCGGACTGGAGCATCCGCTCCCTCCTCACGATTTCCGGGGCGATTGGACAACTCATCAAATTCACGATCCCGTTGATCATCCTGTTCTACATTACCAACGGTATTGCGAGCCTGCCCAGTAATTCGGGCAAACTCTTGGGTCGAACCGTGATGTTTGCCTATGGTTCAACCATTATTGCAGGCACCCTGGCATTTCTGGTCGCGAGCGTCGCCCTGCCCATGCTCGCCCCGGTAGCATCCGAGGTCGGGAAAGAATCCGCTACCCATGCCTCATTCATCAGCTTGGAAATACCACCCCTCTTCGGTGTGATCAGCGCTTTGGTCGCCGCCTTTATCTTTGGCATCGGGATCAGTGCCAATCACAGCGAAGGATTGAAGAACCTGTTCGCTCAGGGTTGCACCATCATTGAGGGGTTATTGACCAAGGTCATCATCCCATTGCTGCCACTCTACATCGCCGGTGTCTTCGCCGCGATGGCTGCCGATGGCAGTGTCTTCACCACCCTGCAGGCATTTGGTAAAGTGTTGGTGCTTGTTGTCCTCATGCATTGGGTATGGCTGAGCATTCTCTTCATCGGCACCGGTATATTGAATGGCCGCTCGCCCCTCGAACTGCTCCGCAACATGCTTCCGGCGTATTTCACCGCCTTGGGTACCATGTCGAGTGCCGCCACCATCCCGGTCACCTTGCGCTCGGTGAAAAACGCCAAAGTCAGAGGGCCTATCGCCGATTTCGTGGTGCCTCTCTGTGCCAATATTCACCTCTCCGGCTCCACGATAACCATCGTCACCTGCACCAGTGCGGTGATGTTGATGACCCCGGGGGCCGGCATTCCCTCATTGGGGACAATGGTTCCTTTCATCATGATGCTAGGCGTAATCATGATCGCTGCCCCCGGTGCACCTGGTGGCGCGGTGATGTCGGCCATCGGTCTGCTTACTTCCATGCTAGGATTCAATGAGACCCAAGTTGCGCTGATGATCGCACTCTACCTTGCCCAAGACAGCTTTGGCACGGCGACCAATGTCACCGGCGACGGCGTGATCGCGCTTTGGATGGACCGATTCTTCGGTCAGCAGATCGAAGAAAACAGCTAAGCTGTAGCCAGCCTCGCTGAGGCCTGTCATTCCGTCGCCAAGGCTATGGCAGGCTTACCGGGGTCAGCGATTCCGGCTACACAGTACGGTAAATTCGATATACCTTGGGGCCTACCCTGAGGGTCCTTCCTTTTGCGCACGAATCCGGTCAAAGGCTTTCCCCTTTTGACCGGACAAGAGCAAGGCTTTGAGCAGCTCTGCGCATTCCTCGGGGGTATTTCGGTGTGTATCGATCTCGAAATCGTATGCCCCGTAGCGGTGCACCCGTTCAGATTGCATCCGAGCAAATCCAATCTGCCGATCGCCACGGGCGAGTTCCCTGCGCTCCAATTCTTCGAGGGGACATTTCACCCCGACGAAAAGCACCTCGTAGTCCACGAGACTCGTGGCGCACTCAATCAGCCATGGTTCCGTTTCCAGCACATGATCCACGATCAACGGAAACCCACATGCCGCGATATTGGGTAATGAGCGATGAAACGCAGTGAGAATGGGCAGGAGAGCGTCCGGCCTGAGGCCGTCATCTTTTAAAAGATGTGGAGGCAGCATAAAAATAAACTTATCGCATGACGCATAATAAGTCGGTTGGTGCCACAGCTTCTGAAATGCCTTCGCCGTGGAGGTCTTACCCGAACTCGAAGTCCCGTTGAGAAAGAGTATCGGGTAAGGTTTCACCCTGCGAAAAACACCGGAAGTGATGTTACCCGCAAGAGATTCCTGCTTGAAACCCAACTTTTAAGACGGGCAGCCATGTTGCCATTTCCCGCTGCTTCCGCTATATGTGATAAAAGGCCAGAAAGAGGAAACCGTTGAGCTGAAGTAAATACCCTGCGGGGCAAGTCAGAGGTAATCAGCCAACCCCACCTATAGCCGCAATAAAGCACCCAAGACGCAGTGGAAAAGCCTATACCGACAGCAGTCTCAATACATCGGTATGGCCCAAGCGCATCGCGGCGAAACTGACTTGCTATCTGAATCTGCACGTTCTGTGCCTCTTTGCGGCCAATCATACAGGCCAGATATTTTTATCACCCCCGCACAAAAAAATACTACTTTCAGAACCCGAACTCTGCCAAATCCGACGCTTCAGTAATCTGTACAATTGTCGGCTCGGACGAAGACCAGTCGAGCAGACCTACCTGCAAGCGGTAGTCGGCGAGGCCAAAATACGCGACCAACCAGCGGTCTCCCATCCGATTGATGACTTCCATCGCAGTGATGTCATCGCGTAATAATGTCGGTTCGATATCCGGCCAGCGAAACGGATTGTCGGAATCAACATAGCTCCACGCGTGATGTCCCCCGAAGAACAATCGCCACCGCCCATCGTCCAATTGCTGCACATTGCTCGACTCGCATTGATTCCACGCGTTGAAACCATAGGCGATCCCCTCATCACGCCAGTTCATCAGGTCAGTCGAAGAAGCCCGAGCTACGCAGCCATTCCCATCCCTTTTGACCGCGGTGTAAAACATCTGAAATTCCCCTGCGTGCTTGATCACATGAGCATCGCGACACGCGGCTCCGCCACTCGTCGGACAAAAGGCCCAATCGTATTCTTCGGGCCGAATCACCGGCCGATCACATGTGCGCCCCCAGCGAAACAGGTCACTCGACGTCGCCACCCCTATTCGCTGGGTGTTGTCCGTGGCGACGCCGGTGTAAAACATCCAGTGCTTGCCGCCGTGCTCGATTACATAAGGTGCGAACACGTGTCCGTGATCCCACCCGTGCACATCAATAAAGAAACATGGTTCATGGGTCTCCCAATTTTTAAAGTCCCGGGTCGTGGCGTGGCCAAAAAATAATTCATTACCGGGCAAACCACAGCTCACCCCCGGCGTGCCTGCGATATGATAAAGGTGCCACACTCCATCCACTTCGTGCAGACAAAAATCCTTCAAATAAAACCCCAACGGCGCGTATCCAACTTTCAGCCAATCTTCCTGATGCTGCCGCTGCCGCATGATCGCGTCGCGGTAGCATTTGAAGTCCATATTCTCGAACGTCATCGCTGCCAGCGCTCGTTCAAAGCGGGGTACTTTGGAAACGCCACATGTGGTTCGCTTTGATACCAGAAAGCAGTTGAAGCAACATCGTCAGTCAGGGGCTGATAAATACCCCCCGGCCACCATCCGAGCGTCTGCACCGTCACGCGCAGATCCTCCGCAAATCCAATACTGTCGAGCACATGCCAACGGTAGAGACCGAAATAGCGCGGCCCATCCTTGCCCTCGGTGTGGGCCAGCGGCATGCCGACGAATGGGGTATTAAACACAGCTTCCACCTTGTCATTTACGGGGTCCTTGTGAAACCCCCACGCCCCACTGAAATAATCCTCAGTGCCATTATCGCAAATCGTCGGAAACTCGCCGTCCCCATCGAGGAAAAATTTCACTTCGCCTTCGCCCCACCAACCGCGCGACAGTGCGGTCCAAGCCAAATAGGTGCCGACGTAAAGACCTTTACCTTTCACCCCGTCGAGAATCGTGTGCTCGGGATGCTCGCGCTTCGTCAAACTGCGCCGCCATTGGGCGTGGAAATACGCCGCATCTTCCGGCACATCGTGCAGTTTATAGAGCACCTTGTAAGCGACAATGCTCACATCGGTCTTGTTCTCGTTGCTCAAAGTGATGCGGGCGTTTTGGCGGAACGGCATCTGCCAATAGCAACTGCAGCCACGATGCGGGGCCACCACCACGGGCAGTGAAGTCACGGTATGCGGTTGGGTGTCGAAACCCATGGCAAAAAAGTCCCCCAACGGCACTTCGACCGAAGGCGTTTCCTCGCCATCCCAATACATACGCAGCACCAGCGCCCGATATTCCACCGCATTGGTAGCGATCCAAAATTGGTTGATGCAACCAGGTCCTTTGATGTCGGCCAGCGTCGCGGTTTCACCCGCCTTGATACCGATAAAGGGCCTCACTTTCCAACCTCGCCCCAGATGCATGGCTTGGGCGCTATGTGGCAGCATTGGATCGTCGGGGTTCGGATCCCATTTGGCGGCCCCGCCTTTTTCACCCGTGGGATTCTCGGCGTTGATCATGCGGGTAACTATACCGGATTGAAACGGCAACTGCCCGAGGAGGTTGTTCATAGCAAGAGGTGTCATGAGCTGAAGCATTGATTGAATACTCCTGTAGCGATATGAAGCAAGGCTGCCGCTTGGCTGAACTCAGAGTTGCGCCACCGCCAGTTGTGGTGAACCACTAGTGGGATGCCACCTATCAACGAGCAACCTGTTCATGCGCCAGTCGTCATTATTGACTGGGGTCGGACAAGCTATGCGGAGGCACATCAACGTCAGGATGAAACCGTGGATAAGCGGATCACCGGAGAGATCGGCGACACCTTGGTCTTCACGGAACATGAACCTGTTTTCACCATGGGGCTACGTAGCGGCACCAAACAACACCTGGTGTGGAACGCAGAGCAGCTTGCCAACGAGGGGGTGGAAGTCGTTAAAACCAACCGCGGCGGTGATATCACTTATCACGGTCCCGGCCAGATCGTGGGCTATCCCATTGTCTCATTGGATGCCCATCGAGACTTGCACGCTTATCTGCGTTTCCTCGAGCAAGTGTTGATCAACAGTGTGAGCAACTTTGGGCTCACTGCTTCCCGGCGAGAAGGACTGACCGGCATCTGGTTGGGGTCGCGCAAGGTTGCCGCCATCGGTATAGCCGTAAAACGTTGGGTCGCATATCACGGATTTGCCCTGAACGTGAACGCCAACCTCGCCCACTTTCAGGGCATCGTTCCGTGCGGAATTGCTGCTGGAGATGGCACGGTGACATCGTTACAAAACGAGCTCGGCGGCGAACTGGATCTGGTTGAGGTCAAATCCGTCCTCGCCCGGGAATTCAAGGATCTTTGGCCGAATTTCCTCAGCCATCAACAATCCGAATCTGCCCCCTATCCGCGTGAAACAATATGATTCATTCCTTGTATTCTTCGTGCCATTTCGCGTCCATTCGTGGTTTCCTAATTTCGTATTTCAATGAACCTGTCTGATACCACGCGCAAACCCTCATGGCTCCGTGCCAAACTGCCCTCCGGCCCCGGTTATCAGGCCGTGCGTTCACTTGTGGATAAAAACAAACTCCACACTGTCTGCCAAAGCGCACAATGCCCCAATCTCGGTGAATGTTGGACCCGGGGCACGGCCACGTTGATGATCCTCGGCAACATCTGCACCCGCTCATGTAATTTCTGCGCGATCCAAACCGGACGCCCCACCGAACTCGACCTCGGCGAACCTGCCCGGGTTGGCGATGCGGTGGTCATGATGGGACTCAAGCACTGCGTGATCACATCTGTCGCCCGCGATGAACTAACCGATGGCGGCGCCGCGGTCTGGGCCGCCACGATCCGTGCCATTCGTCGTAGCAGCCCACAAACTGCCATCGAAGTGCTTACGCCGGATTGGAAAGGCCGCCTGCACGACCTTGATACCGTGCTCGATGCCAAACCCGATATTTTCAACCACAACTTGGAAACCGTCGAACGGTTGCAGAAGCCTGTTCGAGTGCAGGCTCGCTACGATCGCAGCCGATCAGTGCTCCAACATGCCAAGAGTCGTGGTTTCACCACCAAGACCGGCATCATGCTCGGCCTCGGAGAAGAGCAGCACGAGATTGAGCAAACGCTGCGCGACATCGCCGCAGATCAGACTGACATCGTAACCATTGGTCAATATCTCCAGCCCACTCCACAGCATCTCAAAATCGACCGCTGGGTTCACCCCGATGAATTTGCGCGGTGGAAAGAATTCGGCCTCAGCATTGGCATCGGGGTCATCGAGAGCGGAGCGATGATACGATCCAGTTATCACGCCGACGAACAATCACAGAAATACACTGGCGTAGAGCATCTCAATACCGCCAACACACTGGCTGGTTAACTGCAGGAAAACCGCCTGGGCCTAGTGGCCCGTGCAACACTCGCGGCCCGAACGACACCATGCGAGTAACGCAGCAAGGGAGAATCCGAGCGCGTTCAAGCTGCCGTGCAGCATGCGCATCCATGGGATATCGAGCCACGCCATCGGTGCGAAATATGCGCGCGAACTATACAAACCGGCCAACACCATGCCGACAGCGAGTGAGAGTCCCGCTATTGTCCACAGTACCCGCACGGACGGGCACACCTTCTTTTCCAATATGGCCAGCACAACGTGCTGAATCGCCACCCCTAAACCTCCCAGGGCCAGGATCCATGCGGCGATAAATTCGACCCATCCCGGGCCACCTCGCTGCGAAACCAAAATCCCCGCCGCCACCAAGGGCACACCGATTAAAATCAATACACTCGCAATGTGCGCACCCGGACACGTTGGACGACGGGCCAGCACCAGACTCGCGATCACCGGCAGGATAAGTCCGGCAAAATGAAAATGCACGGCGGTCAACAGCACGATATCCGGACCAAATCCCATGGGCGACCAACCGGCTCGTTCGGCCAGCAGCCAAGCTCCTCCGACCGAAGCATAGACCAAACCAACATCACGACAGAATACCCCCCAGGGTGAAAACCCATGACGCCGGATTCTGATCAAACCATCCAGAGCCATCACACCGAGCAACAATACCCAAGGCAGAGTGCAGAGCACCGCCCCTGGCCCCTTCGGCAATAAAAAGGCAATCACGAGCAACAATGCCGCCGGCATCTGCAGATGCAGATCAAATTTCCAAAGCCGGGCAGCCCATCCAGTATCATCCAGATCGCGGGCCAAAGTCCAAGTCATGGGCATCAACACCAAGGCGGCCAACAAGAGTAGTGCGACGGTCCATGCACCATGCGTCAGATGTGTAACCGTGAAGTATGCAAATGCACACCATGCGATCGCGCCAATGCGGACTTTAATCGGGCTGGTCATACAGGGGTCTGCACAGCCAAAACCATTGCGGCCTGAGAGTCCCGCACAAATTTCGCTTGTAATGAACGGGCCATGGGCTCGACCAATCGGACCGGCCAATAACGAGGGCGTGAAAACGCCTGCACCCGATACCACACGGTCCCGTCAGCCCATTGCTCGATGGAAAAAAGTTCCTCCCCTTCCTCCACGTGAGCCGGCAAAGTGCCATAGGCAAACCCACGTAGTCTCACTGGCTTGAGCTCATCCACGAGATAGACCACCCGGCAGGCATTGAGCCACCAGAGACCATATGCTTGCGCCTCTACCGCCATAGTAAGACCCGGTCGAATATCACCGGTTTCACCCGCTGTTATCCCAGTCCAGGATGTCGAAAACATTTTCATGGCAAACAATGCCTCGACGGCCCGCTCAAACACCGCCTTGCCCTCCCCCAATTGCACTTGGTTGTCGTCGTAATCATAGCCTCTCGGGGGGTGACCCTCAGTCGCGCCAACTGCGCGATAAGCAAACTCCTCCAAGCGCTGCTTCTTCAAAAAATGCTGCACCATCGACTCGGTGGGCTTGGACAAAGACCAATGCGGATTTTGCATCGAGCACACCATAGGCTGTCACCAACCTTGTGTCCAACCGAACCGATCACGGTCTGAGTTTTGGGGCTTTGCCTTTGAGCAGCGTTTTGCTCAAGCTCCACCGATGATGATTAAGAAGCGGCTCCTGAGCTTGATACTATTGGCTGTGTTGCCCGTCATGGCTTGGTCAGCCGGGTCGATCGTTTCGGGTCCCATGCTGGGTTATCGCGCTCATCGGGAAATATTTCTATGGCTGGAGACCAAGAATGCCCACCAGGTGCAACTCGACTACTGGCTTCGTGACCAACCCGAGACTATCCGCACGATCACGCATGCCGATACTGTCTCCAGCCCCGCGGGCACACAGATCCATCACTTTCGACCCGGCCTGCTCAAGATGGGCACAACTTACGAATACCGTCTGAAGATCGATGGGGTTATGCAGGAACTTAACTCCCCTGCGACCTTTCAGACCCAATCACTCTGGGAGTGGCGCACTGCGCCACCCGACTTCTCTTTCCTCGTCGGTTCTTGCGCATTCATCAATGATCCCGACTACGACCGCCCTGGTGAAGGCTACGGTAAGACCACCCGCACCATTGAATTGATGGGAGATAGCGGGGCCGACTTCATGATTTGGACCGGTGACAATTGGTATTGGCGCGAACCTGACTACGATTCGATCAGTGGTCTCTGGTATCGGCCGTCGCACGACCGCGCCATCCCGGAGATGCAAAAGCTACTCGGCGTCATGCATCACTATGCCACTTGGGATGACCACGACTACGGTCCCAACGACTGCAATTGGTCCTATGAATACAAGGACACCGCACTGGAGATTTTCAAAGCTTACTGGGGCAACCACAGCTACGGCGAGACGGATAACCCCGGAGTTTACAGCAAGTTCTATTGGGGCGACGCCGCGTTTTTCCTGATGGACAACCATTACTACCGTGACGCTGCTGGACTCGATCAAGACAAGCACCCGGGGAAAACCCAATGGGGCCGCAAGCAATTGGAATGGCTCAAGCAATCACTGCTCGCCGCCAAGGAACTCAAGCATTTCAAGTTTCTCTTCATCGCCACGGGCAACCAAATGCTGCAATCCACCTCAAAGGGCGAAAGTCACGAACTCTACCGGAAGGAACGGGAAGAGCTGATGGACTTCATCCTTGAGAACGGACTTACCGGTATCGTTTTCCTCACCGGAGACGTACATTTCTCCGCGATGTATCAGCGTGAGATCGGTGACCAAGGGCAGAAAATTTACGAGATAACCTCTTCACCCATTACGAGTGGAGCCTGGACCACCATTGCGGATTCTCCGGGTGGCAAGGATCCTGCCCTCATCCCCGGCACCATTGTAAATGACCAAAACTTCGTGCGGATTGATATCTCTGGCAAAGATGCCACCCGCACGCTCAACATTGCCTGTATCGACAAACAGGGGGCCGTGCGATTCACCCACCGCATCAAAGCCACCGAGCTCGGCTACAAGCCACGCCAGCGATGAATCGCATTTAACCCATTCACTCTTATGAAAACTCGCAAAGATATCGTCGAAAATTGGCTGCCTCGTTACACTGGGGTGCCACTGGAAGATTTCGGTGAATACATCCTGCTCACGAATTTCTCTCACTACGTGAAACTCTTTGCGCAGTGGCACCGCGTGCCGGTCAAGGGCAAGGACAAGCCGATGCCCAGCGCCACGGCAGGAGAAATCACCATCATCAATTTCGGCATGGGCAGTGCAACGGCCGCCACCGTCATGGATCTGCTCAGTGCGATTAAACCCAAGGCCGTGCTCTTCCTGGGTAAATGCGGCGGCATCAAGCATCGCACCTCAATCGGTGATTTCATTCTTCCCATCGCCGCGATCCGGGGCGAAGGCACGAGTAATGATTATTACCCACCAGAGGTGCCCGCCATGCCCGCGTTTGCCCTGCAAAAAGCCATCTCCACCACGATTCGTGATCACGCCCGGGATTACTGGACCGGCACAGTTTATACCACCAATCGCCGGGTGTGGGAACACGACACCGAGTTTAAGAAATACCTTAAAAAAATCCGCGCCCTTTGCATCGATATGGAAACGGCCACGATTTTCATGACGGGCTTCTTCAACGAAATACCCACGGGAGCCCTTTTGCTCGTGTCCGATCAACCCATGGTGCCCGAGGGGGTGAAAACCACAGAAAGTGATAAAAACGTGGATGCCAAATATGTGAGCGATCATATCCGCATCGGCATCGATTCACTCAAGCAACTCATCAACAAGGGCGTCACGGTAAAGCATCTGCAGTTCTAAGGGCCAGGCACGATAATCACCCACGCACCGTCGGATGAGCGGTCAGTCGATAACGTCGCGGACTCACCCCGAAGCGATTCCGAAACAGCGCGTAGAAGTGCGATAGATTCGTCAGGCCGCAATCGAGCATGATCTCAATAATCGGCCTGCTGGTTTCGGCCAATTGAGTAGCACTGTAATTGAGCCGTGCCGTGTTCACAATCTCGGTCGGGGTTGTGTCGAGCCAATGCGCCGTTGCTCGGGATACATGCGAGGGACTGCGACCGGCCAAGCGCGCGAATGCTAGGGTGCCACCGGAAAAATGCTGGGGCAGACCAATTTCACTTTGAGCCTTCAGTAACCATTCCGGCACGGGTTCGCCCTTTATCGACGCCACTTCCGAACGTAGTTGCGGGAGCTCCATCAGAAAACCATCTAGTGCAACGCTCGGTCTCTCAGTCGAGGCCAGTCGACTTGTCCAATGGCTCAACCCGGATTGGGCGCGAGGTTCCAATGACCAAATTCTTTCTTCATCGGGTAATTCAAACCAATCAGCTTCGGTTGCAAAATAGCGCTGCCGAACCTCATGCCAAGCCTCGCTGGGAAACGCCAGATTCACAATATGCATCGGCGTCTTGATTGAACCCGTCACGCGATGCCGATCCGCAGGACGAATCAGATAAAGGTTCCCCGGTAGTAGTGTAGAGGTTCGACCGTTCCAGTGGTGCACCCCTCGACCCCGGGTCACCCAAAACACTTCGTGATAATCATGATCGTGATATCGCACCCCGTTATTCTCCGATAACTCGGTTTGGGCAAAGTGATAACTTACCCCTGCACGGATGAAATCCGTAAGTTTAAAATGAGCACATTGCACCGCCATGATATCAATACAGCACAATTAAACGCGGGTATATGGCAAGATTTCCCCTAATAAAGCTGTTATAACACAAACATGGTTACCCCAACTTCTACCGCAAAACCCCACCATCGTCTCACGCCCGAGCAAGTCGAACGCTACAAGCTCGAGGGATATCACATCTTTCGTGAACCGGTATTGCCTCAAGCCAAGTTCGATGGGTTGAAAAATTGCTTCGAAGATATCCTCGATAATTTAGAGGCCGATGTCCGCCCCGAATCGATGGATGTTCCTCACTTCCAGAATCCACAACTCTTCGAGTGGCTCTTCGCCGATGAGATTCTCGATCTCGTGGAGCCGATTATTGGTCCTGATATCGCGGTGTTCTCCAGCCACTTCATCTGCAAGCCCAAGGGCAATGGAAAACGGGTACCTTGGCATGAGGATTCGCATTATTGGAAAACCATGCTCACTCCGATGGAGGTCGTCACCGTATGGATCGCCATTGATCCCTCGACCAAGGTCAATGGCTGCATGAACATCATCCCGCGGACGCATACCAGCGGCAAACAAGGGTTTTCAGATTACGATGATCTTGCCCCGGACGAAGCCGTTTTCCCCGATGAAATCAAAGCCGCCCAGCGCGATCCCAGTCGTGCCATCGCGATCGAATTGGAACCCAACCAGTGCAGCTTACACGACGGCCGCATCATCCACGGCAGTGCACCCAATACCAGCGACATCCGCCGCTGTGGTTACACCATGCGTTACATCAGCAGCAAGGTGCGGTTGAACCAGGAAATGGTTGGCACCTACCACAATATTTACCTCGCGCGAGGCAAGGATCTCGCCGGCAATACCTACGGCGATCCGACCAAATCCTATGAGGAGTTGGCCCGCTTCCGCGCCAAGCACGGTAAGAACGGCCACTGATCGGTCGTCCTCAAACAGATCACCCGGGCAACGCGCTGGATTCTATTTCCCGCCAATATTGCCCTAGTTTATCAGACCAACAAAAAACCCGCATCAATTGATGCGGGTTTTTGTTGGATAAATTAAATGATGTATCAAGCCACCGTGGCCGCTTGCTGACGACGCTGGCGCACCCGCATGATTACAAGCCCGCCGACAAAAACTCCGGCAAAGAGCACCGCCACCGTGCTCGCTTCGGGCACCGGGGTCAGCGTCAGTGAATCAGGACCGCCGGCGGTATTGGCAATAAAGGCAAAATCTCCAATCCCGGGTGCGCTTGAACCGCCGCCGGTCAAATCACTGAAGGCCGTGACAGAGCTATGGGTAAAGGTAGACCCATCGCCATAGGGTGAACCAGGATCTGCCCCACCTACAAAGTAATTACCTGCTGCGCTGTCTGCATTCCCTACGATCGTAAAAGCATAGGTGTTCGCGAAGGTCAGGGAACTGGCCACCGCCGTGAGATCAATCGCCGCGTCGTAATAAGACGGACCAGCTCCAACCCAAGAGCCCGAGGCTGGAATGGTCATGGTGCCGGACGCAATATAACTGGAAGCATCATTACCACCGCCCCATTCTGAAAAGTAGACATCCAAGGAAGTTCCAGCGCCAGGCGTTGAACTGATGAAGCGAAAAGTCAGGGTGTTAATGGAAGTGACATTGGAAAATGTCTGCGTAAGAGCAGTTCCACTGCTGAGTGCAGCGCCGTTAAGTGAACCCAAACCATTATTATAGACTCCCCCTATGGTATTGGCCGTGAGCAACTGGGCATTGCCGATCGAGCTTAAGCTGAAAAGTGTCGCGGCAACCAACAGGAGAGTGCGAGGGAGTTTCGACATGATCTTAGTATACTAGGGTGTAGTCCTTAGGACGCCAGAAAAATTACACAGGACAAAATGTGTATTAGGTGCGCTTAAGTTACGAACCCAACACAGTTTACATATCGGGTTAGCTTATTCTTTGGCGGATATCAGGGCACTTAATTCCAATGCCAAGTGAGGGTGATTCTCCCGCCCGAGGATTGCAAAGGTAAGCAGCTGGGCCGGCTGATTTTCCCGGGCTTCGAGAACATCTCGCCATTGCTGATGCCACCAAGCTTTTCGACCATCAGCCATGCTCTCCAACGGTCGACCACGCGCGGAATCCCAAATGATAAATGCCACCACCATATCCTCATTCATGCGGCTAAATACATAGGCATGAAAAGGAATCGTACCCCCACGCCAGGGCACATCGACCGGCCCCAAGTCCTCCAGCAATTCACAGCCGGCGTAAGGCAGACAGACCGTGGGGTTGTGCATAAAGGGCACCGACCTCGCCACCTGGCCGGTGCGCCACTCAATGTAGTAGGCACTGCGCTCAATGCCATCGACTCCCCGCCAGACTCCGGATTGATACCCATCGGGCCGCAGCATTTCCCGGGCGACATCACTCAAGGGCAAAAGACGATATGAGGGATTTGCAGCGGGGAAATGTACCCCCCATTGCGGCACCGTAGCCCTTTGTTCCAAACCTCCGTGGAAGAACCACCAGCGGGTGCCGCCCTCGATCGCGAGTAACATCACCGCCAAAATCAGCATCCAAATGCAAAGTCCCCTTGGGAGCATGCCCACAGGCCGATGACGAACAACCGGTGTATCAATAGGCGAGGCCATCCGTCGCCACGACCAGCCCAACACACCGGTGGCCACGAGCGAAAAACCCAATGCCACCCACCCCGCTGGATCATGCCAATTCGCTAGAGTTTCCCCCGTGCCACCGGCACACCACGCCAGAAATAGCACCCGACCAAAATTTCCCACCACTGCGGCAAGTGCGCCCGCGATGATCAACGCCAGACGCCGACCCCAAGAGAGCCGCAGCCATTCGCCAAAAAACAAAGCGGTCATCACCGCCGCCTGCAAGGAGCGGATGCCACCACAGGCTTCGTCAATCCCAACCCAACCGTCAACGAGCTGCACACTCGTGCCTGCCGCCAGTGCGGGATGACCGAAAAGATTGCTGATTTCCGCTACCAGCGTGGCGATACCTTCGCGCAGGGGCAGAATGAGCACACGCTCGATTGCGCCGGGCCATGGCAGGGCGCCCGGTAAAACAATCAAGGGTCCGGCCAGCCATTTCACTCCGGGGCGTCCGGCCAAATACCCCGCGATGCCCAACGCCATGACCATGAGTAGCGTCACGTAAAGAATCAGCGCCACTGGCCAAAGCGGATAGGGAGTTAAAAACAGTCGCAGGGGAATTGCGGCCGACAACCCAATCAACAACAGCATCCATCCGCGCAAACCCGGCGAAACTCCGGCAACCGGTCCGGGACGTTCCGACCATCCTTCCCACCAGAGATAAGCGGCGAGGATCGGTGCCGCCCAACCATGTCCCAAGTCCGGGGCCAAAGCCCAAGCCCTTGAGAGGGGCATCAGCAACAAGCCGGCAAACAAAACAGCCATGGCCCAAAGCCAGAATCCGAGTACATGCCGTTGTCCTGGCGAAATCATGGTGTCGCTCGCAGTCATCTCATGCGCCCGGTGAAATGATCTATGATTTCTCGTCAGGTTCGACCTGCGACGTGTCCGATTTACTTTCAGTTTTGCGTATCGCCGACTCGATTTTTTTTGGCAGCGGTCGATCAACGGCTTCACGTCCAAGTCGGATGAGTTCGGCCTCCTCCGGCAAGAACTGAGTCAATTGAGACTGCACTGCCGCATATTTCTCCATTTCGACTTTGCGGCGGGCCACCCCGTAAATATAGGCCAAGTAAGGTGCCCGAGCTGGCAAGGCGAGTTCCTCCTGTGAAAGTTTTTCGACCACCGTCAACGCTTCCGGCCCTTTATCCGATTGGGCCAAAGCCATAGCATAACCGGTGGCATAAGATGCATTGGCCGGGTCGGTTTTATTCAGCTCATACATCGCCTGCTTGGCCGGTGTCCAAGCAGGCGTACGGGTCACAAGCAACGAGAGCAATGCCCAGTCGTATTTGTAGCGTGGCGTCGTGGCATCGCCCTCGCGCAATGCCCCGATAAGTGCCCGCATATTATCCGTGTCCTTCCGGGCACGATATACATTAAACAGCGTCTGATGCGCCCAGGCTTGGGTCGGGAAACTTCGCACTATGGTCCAAAGCGTGCGTTCTGATTCATTTTCCCAAGCCCATATGCTGGACAGACGATACAGCATCGTCAGATCACGCATGGACCGGCCGGCCGCATTCAGTGCCTCGTCCCAGATCTGACGTTGCAGGGCGGCATTATTGCGCTGCGCTGCAAGTTGGCTCGAGAAAGCCAGTCGAACCGTGTCTTGGTTCACTGCACCCCAAGCGCCATTTTCCAGCATCATCGACAATCGATCCCAGTCCTCCAGAGCCGTCGCCACTTCAGCGTTTACCGCCGTCACGGATGGAGCGGACTGCAATACCGGAGGCAAAGAGGCCAACCAAGTCTTCGCCTCGCTGGCATGTCCAATCAGAATCAGCCAGCGGACAAACTCCACGGCATCGGCGGCACTCTTACCGGCCAGAGAGGAAAGTTGGGTAAAGAGCTCGGTAAAGGGACGTTTGTCCACATTGAGCGCCAGATTTGCTGCATGCAAATGGTCAGTAAAAATTGCGCGCTGGTCCGCGGAGATGAGGCCGGCCAAGCGTTTTGCCTCGGTCGTGTCTTGGCGCATCATCGCATCAAGCATCAGCTCACGGTTGATAAAGAGCGTATGGCGTGGATTGCGGCTCAATTTCTCCAGTTCGCTGCGGGCGGCAGAAACAATTTCAGGGCGAGAGTTTTTAATACGTAGCAGCGCATGAAACACCTTCAGATTTTCATTGTCGGGCTCCAATTCTTGCAGGCGATCAAACAAGGCATCGGCCACGGGTTTGTTGTCCGTGGTTGTGGCATAGGCCAAGGCCGCCTTCAGGGCATCGGTCTGGTTGGCTTGCTCAGGGGGCATATCACGGAGGGCATCGCGGGCAGCATTCAAGTCGCGAAAGCGAAGGGCACTCATAACCAATGCTGCACGGTCTTCGGCGGAATCCGGCGCAAGCTGTACCAAACGCCGCCGGAGCTTCATCACTTCGGGGGAACCCACCTGCTCCAATAGATCTGCCGCCACCCGCAGAGCCTCGGGATTACCGGGCACGGCGGCCAACGCCACCTCGAGGGCAAGTTTGGCCCCCATCAGATCTTTGTTCGCCAGAAATTCCCGGGCCTGCGCCAATGCCCGTTGTTGTTTCCATATCCGATAGCGATTGAGAGCAGGACGGTAAGCGAACCAACCGGCGATCAGGAGCACCACCACGATTATCACCGCGATGCGCCGTTGCCAAATAATACGGCGCGTGATTTTCCGACCGGTCAGGATTTGCATGAAACGCAACTCCGCCCGATCAATTGCTTGAGGTCAAGCAGTCGCAAGGTGCTACCTGACAATTACCACATTTGCTTATATTTAACCTCCCCTCCTGCGGCAGTTGCAGCGTCCAAATCATGCAAACAGTTCGGGCAACTCGACTCGGGCAATCCGGCCAACTTCGCTCGCCGTTTCATCATCGACGAATTTATAGGGCCAGCGCAGCCGCGCGGTCATACCCGGCAACCAACCGCCGGCACAGGCCATCATCTTGTCGATCGCCGTGCCGGATACACCTTTCTCCCGTTTGAGGCGCCCTGCGTGATCCATCCAGAAACGCACTAACTTATCTTCGAGAGCCAGAGCATTATCCGGATCGTGAATAATCTGTTCATACCATCTTCGTGCGCCGATTGGCGAGAGGCACGCCACATTGGAATAACAGCCGCGCGCACCTTGTTGACACCCCGACGCCATCCGGTGGCCGGCCACAAACACGGAGATCTTTTTCAGTACCGGCTGCATCCCGGCATACCAAGCCGCATCGCCGCCCAACACTTTGATGCCGACGACTTCAGGCACGGCTGATATCACCTGCAGCAATTCGGCGGAATTGAGCAAAGGTTTCGCATGTGGAGGATTGTATAGAATCAGAGGAATCCCATCCGCTTCTTTCGCCACCCGGCTCAGAAATGAGATCGCTTCGTCCACCCCCACCGGCACCCAATCGGGGAGGATCACCTGCAAGCCCGATGGCCGCAGCACCCGAGCACGGTGCACCAGACCGAGCGTGGCCTGTGGGCTGGTGTGACTCGCCCCGATTTGAAATGGCATGCCCGCAGCTGTGCAGACTTTAGCCAACAGTCCGTTGATCCGATCGTATTCTTCTTCGCTTTGAGACCAAAACTCACCCGCGCTGCCATTGGAGTATATCCCGCACACCCCTGCGGAGATCAAGTGATGCAGCTCCTGCTCTAACAATTCGAAGTCGATCGAATCATCGTCACGCAGCGGCAGCAACAAAGTGCCCCAGACTCCTTTCAAGGTTTCTCGCGTCAGTGGGTTCATAATTGGTTACCCATCATGTCGCTGGGATTCATTGCAATCCATCAATAAGATTCACTGGAGGTGAGAATTATGTGACGCTTCATAAATCAGAGTAATTTCCATCTTCTTTATTCATCCATGAAAGAGTCGCGTCACCCCCACCCTCATCTCGATCCCCGCCAGCCTCGCGATCTGAGTTCGCCCCAGACCAATCCTCCGGTTTTCGCTTGGAAGCCGCCGCCGGGCGAAGTCAAAATCCATATTTCCGGAACCCATCCCCCGGTTTACCAAACGGTTTCGGTCAACAGTGATGAAGGGTTCACGCTGGTCGTCGCATCAGACCCAGAGTTCAGCAATTTCATCCTCAATATCTCGGGACTGAAGGATCCCGTTTTTCTTCCGGAGCAAGCTTTTGAACCCGGAACCTACTGGTGGAAATGGACCATGGGTGAGGCCGTGTCGGAAATGTTTCAATTCAAGATCGCCCAAGATATCGTGACGCTGGAAGTTCCATCCGTTGGTACCTGGCTGGAACGACTCCCCCAAGGTCATCCGCGACTCCAGATTCGGCCGGAAGAAATTGCCGGTTTACAAGCATCGTTGATTTCAGATCGATCGCAGGAGTTGGCGACCCTGATCGAAGAAGCGGATACGCTCCTTGAGCAGCCCCACGAATATGCCGAACCGGATTTTCTACCCGACCGCGAGATCGACTATGCAAAATTCTGGGCGGTCTGGTATCCCACGATGTGGGGCACCCGTAACTTCGTAAAAGGGGCCGAAATTCTGGGATTGGCCAATTTGGCCACGGGCAATGAATCATATGGTCGAGCTGCCTGCGGGCGTATTCTGAGCATCTGCAAATGGGATCCGGAGGGATCCACCAATTTGGGCCACAATGACGAAGCCCACATGTCGGTCCTGTGGAATGGTCCGGTCGCATGTGACTGGGTTTGGGATCTTTTTTCGGCAGACGAAAAGCTCGTCGTGATTGAGCAATATCGTTTGCGGGGAGAAATGACCTTCAGCCACATGCATGACCAAGGGTGCTACGGCATCACCCGATTTGATTCACATGCGGGTCGGGAAATTGTCTTTCTCGCTCAACTGGCATTCGTCTTTCACGAGCACATCCCAGCCGCTCGCCGTTGGCTCGAATGGTTGCGCCCCGTGCTATGTGGCATCTGGCCCGTTTGGGCCGGAGATGATGGGGCTTGGGCCGAGGGCATCTCCTACAGCAATCCCTATGTGTCCATCATGAGTCGGTTCGCCTCCATCCTGAAGAAAGGCGCTGACATCAATCTCTACACCCGCCCCTTCTGGAAAAACTATCTGCGCTGGAAACAGGCGACCTTCCCTGCCTATGCAGAGTGGGTGGGATTCGGTGACCACACGGAGCGATGGGAAGCAAGCTGGCTGGTTAATGCCGACATATCGGAACTGATCGCCCGGGAGACCAACAGTCCGGAATTCCTGCCCTACATCGCCGAGTTCCGCCGCGAAGCACCGCTGTCTGAAAAAACTCCTCCGGAAAGAAACACCGGGAAGATAGATCCAACTCTTTTCCTGGTCCCTCAATTTTCAGATGACACCAAAATCGAAATCGCCTCCATCGACGAAGAGAAATGTAGCCATGTCTTCCCTGCCGCGGGTTGGGCCTCAATTCGCAGTGGCATAAACAAGGGTCATGATGATGTGGCGTTTATCTTTCGGTCATCGCCTTTCGGTTCGTTCAGTCACGCACACGCGAACAACAACGATTTCATCATCCATGTAGGGGGCAGAGTCATGGCCATGCCCAGCGGTTATTACAGCGGTTACGGATCCGATCATCATGCTCATTGGGTCTGGCACACGAAGGCCAACAATTGCATCACCCTTTCCGATGCACCCCAGTTGATGCGTTCGCTGGAATCACGCGGTTTTGTGGAAGCCCATTTCGAAAACGAGCACTTGGCTTATTTCCAAGGCAACGCCGACCTGAGTTATCGATTGCAGGCGCAACGCTGTCGCCGGCACGTGGTTTACCTAAAAGCCCAAGGCTACTTCCTGTTGGTGGACGAATTTATTGCCCAACCGGACGTCACTTCGGCGGTCCAGTGGAACATCCATTCCTGGAACCCCTTTGAGATCAGTGATGATCAGAGAAGCTTCAGGCTCTGTCGGGATGAGAGCACGCTGGAAGGACATTTCCTCTATCATCGGGAATCCTTCATTACTTTGGGAGAGGGTTGGAACCCACCACCCAATAAAGGGAAAACCAACAAACAATGGCATAACCAACATCACCTGCGGTTCACGCCCAACGCGTTTGACGCCAAACGAAACCTCGGGGTGATTCTTTGTCCGGGACACCCCGGATCCAAATCCGCCCAGGTTGCATGCAGACGAGATGGTGATGCAGAAATCGCCGCGATCGGAGACGATCTGATTGCCGTGAATCAAGCGGAGGAGATGGAGGTCGACGGGCTGAAATCCAGCGCCGTCGCGATCCTTCGCACGGCAGGCGCGACCTACGAAATCGCGACCCAAGGCATTCGCCAAATTCAGCAATAATCTGAATGAAGTAACGTCGTCTCAGACCAATCTCGCTGGAGAAGAAATTCTGGCGGGTCGCAACCAATTCCTATTCGACAGTCACATCAAACCAGAACGGGGCAAACAGTTCCGTGCCGTCCAAATTGATCTGAGCCCAGGTCACATAGCGTCCCGCCGTGGGTATTGTGATTCTGAAGGTGAGTTTGGGATTCATGGTATCGGGCGGTATCGACAGGTCGATTTCCTGTGGATGCAAATGGGCAAAACCAGTGCGAGCATCATCAAATGCCACCACATGAGCAAAAGCACCCATGATCGGCCGCAAGGCCACCGGGCCTCCATCGCGGCGGGTGATTGATAATTCCATCGTGGCTTCCGATCCGGCGCGGATGCCCCCCTCCTTCGGCCGCATTTCAAACCGGCAGTCCGACACGATCGCGACCCATGACAATTGATGAGCCGCCGCTATCGCCTCTGCAGAGGGTGCTGCGCCCACCACATCCAAAGCCGAATTGGCATACAGCCCCAAACCGGTGGCGGCCGGTGTAAAGTCGGCGAAGAAACGGTATTCCCCGCCAAAGCGTGGGGTGAATCGAAAATTCCATTGGCCGGGTTCAGCCAACGGTCTTGGATGCACGTGATGATAGTCCATCATCTGGGGATCAATGATCATCAAATGAAGCAATTCGGTGTGCACGTTGAGCAAATCCGCCGGGGCGATGGGCTTACCCGCGTGAGTCGTCAAAGACAGGGTTAATTCGACCTCCTCACCAGCGACTACGGGTTCATTGGCGGTGATGACCAATCTTACCGGTGAACGCACATTGACGACCGACAGAAACTGAGGATTTGCCGGGTCACACATCTCGAGCACATTGCCCCCTTCCACCCGAAAATCCATGTGGTTCAGATTAGTGCCTGTCGGCAACACCCGAAACAGGACAAACAAAGCCGCCGCCACGATGGAGATGCGGCCAATACGCCACCACATATGGCGATCCGGTGTGCGGGTCGGGGCGTTCATTACTTACTCATCTTGGCAACGAAATCCTTGGGTTTCCAAACCGAGCCATCAGCCCGATGGATGATGCGACCGTTCTCGTTAATGAGCAGGGTGGTCAAGGTGTGATTAATAATTTTGCCATTAAAAATGGCAATGACGCCGAATTGCTTGAGGAGATCTTTGATCGATCGCTCAGGACCGGTGAGAAAACTGAAATTGGAAGTATCGATGCCGCGTGAAAGGGCATACATGCGCAAAACACCCGGGGTATCGTGTTCAGGATCAAGTGTGATCGTAACCAATTCCAAATTGGGCACGCCTGCTTCCTTTGCGAGTTGCTGAGCCTCCATCATTTTACTCGTGGATAGCGGGCACATCGTGGCGACGGGACAACGCGTATAGATAAAGTTAAGCATGATCTTCTTGCCTCGAAACCGGGCGCTTTGAACGACCTCACCCGTCTGATCATATAGAGCAAAGTCCGGCAGATTCTCTCCCACCTCGCGATAAGCACTGCGACCACGGATTAACGTATCCTGACGCAACGCATCCGCTCCGGCCTGGATGGTAGCATCCGCAACTTGGTCGTCGGGCCAGATATTTTCCAAACGGTAAAAACCGGCATCATTTGGGATCATGTCAGCGCGAATATGTTGTCCCTCTTGAGCATTGACGGCATCCCCGGGGGAAACGGAAAACTCCATGACCATCGCCGGCATATAGTCGGGGATTTCCTCATGATGAACGATCAATACATTTTCTTCGGTATCGACGGAGATGATCTCCCCCCGCAGGGCATAACGTTTTTCCGGAGGAATCTCAGGCACCTCGACTTCAGGCTCAGGACGGGCACAGCCCGACGCGAACAGCAGGATCAAAGCAGATCCTAAAATGAGGGCATGGGATTTCATGCCTATACGGATTCGCCCTACGAAATAATTGTCAAAGGGTTTGCGGCAGGTAGCGCAGAGTCTACTAAGTGCAAGTTTCATTGCTCATGTCCACTGCCCCATCAGATCAACGGTCCTCTTCATATCAACCGGCCCTCGCATGGTTTGCCCTTATTGGTGGGGCCTGGGTGTTTGTGCTGGTGACCTTGGGAGCCTTCACGACGACGATTCGGGCCGGCATGGCTTTTGCCGACTGGCCACTCTCCAATGGTTCGGTCAATCCGCATGGCTGGCTCGAGGATATCGCCATGTTCGCCGAGCACTCACATCGTCTGAGTGGCACCATGATGGGGCTCATAACCATCGCCTTGGTCATATGGCTTTCAAAATGTGAACCCCGCAAATGGGTGCGTCAGCTTGGTTGGTCTGCATTGGCTATCATCGTCATTCAAGGTGTAATCGGCGGCACGCGGGTCCTTTATGATGCCATCCACGTGCCGGGTTTTGAAATGACCCTTGGCCAGATGCTGCGGATCCCGCATGGCATTCTGGCCCAAGTCTACATCTGTGTGTTGATCGCCATCACCACCGCACTCTCGCGCGGGTGGCACGAACACAAAATGCCCGTCTCCGGAGCCGTGCGACGCACCAGCACGATATGCATGGCGCTCCTGCTGGTCCAATTAACCATCGCCGCGACCATGCGTCATAACTTCGCCGGTTTGGCCATCCCCACTTTTCCCTACTCCACCCCCGAAGGGCATCTTTTCCCGATGTTTTGGGATTACCGCGTGGTGCTTAACTTCGCCCATCGAGCCATGGCTGTAATCCTTGGCGGTGCCCTCATCTGGTTTGCGATCAAACTTTGGACCGATCGGGGAGCGACTATGATCATGCGTTTCGGAGCTTCGATCATGGTCAACTTGCTCGCGTTGCAGATTCTGCTGGGGGCCCATGTTGTCTGGCAATTGCGCGAAGCACATGTGACGACAGGCCATGTCGTCGTTGGAGCACTATTGGTCGCTGTCACTTTCTGGCTGACCTGCTTGGCGCATCGGGATACGATTGAGGCCAAGCCATCCACCCCATGAGTTCACAACCACCGAAAGTCGCCTTTGGCGTCTATCTCGAATTGACCAAGCCACGGCTTAGTCTGCTATCGGTGCTCACCACCCTGATCGGCTATGTGGCCGCCAGACCTCCTTGGGTGCCAATCGAGTTGGCCTCATTGATTGTCGCCACCTCTCTGGCGGCGGGCGGAGTGGCCGCCCTTAATCAATGGCTTGAGGTGGATACAGATGCGCAGATGAATCGCACGGCGGATCGTCCCCTTCCCATGGGCAAGATTGCACCCGGCTCGGCTTTCGTCATGGGCACCTTGATGTGCATCGTCGCACTCGGGCTCATGTTCGTGAAAGTCAACGGTCTCGCTACTTGTTTCACGTTGCTGACCATCATCTCCTACCTTGGGTGGTATACCCCGGCAAAAAGGCGCTCACGCTGGGGCACAGAGATTGGGGCGTTGGCTGGAGCGTTCCCCCCACTTATCGGTTGGGCCGCCGCCGAAGGGCAGATCACCACCCTCGGTTGGATATTGTTCGGAGTGCTCTTT
>FLOH01001001.1_pt1 | contig 47842 bp, 41 predicted proteins | sample 756751 | NCBI WGS metagenome assembly FLOH01 (sample SAMEA4026879, study PRJEB14308) | marine metagenome | biome: coastal water; material: water | depth 74 m | reverse complement strand
ACGTCGAGGGATCGCCTCATCGTGCTCTTTATCTTGAACACCCGTTCACCCAATATCTATTTGTGGAAGCAAACTCCGAGCGCTGTTCTAAGCTCGAAGAAATCAGGAAAAAATATCCGGACACGCTTAGTGTTCAAGTCTTTCAGGGCGATGCTAACGACGTGTTGGTGAATCGTGTCGTAGAAAACAGGCACATTGATTGGAAGAAATACCGAGCAATAGTGTTCCTCGACCCGTTCGGCATGCATGTACCCTGGCAGACACTACAAACCTTGGCGAAAACGAAGGCCATCGAGGTAATTATCAACTTCCCTGTTGGCATGGTCATTCAACGGCTCTTACAAGTGGACGGAAAAATACCTGAAAATCGTCGCGCGTTGCTTAATGACTACTTTGGTACGGAAGAATGGGAAGAAGTCGTCTATCGAAACAAAGCCGATTTATTTGGCGATACGGCCAAGAAGAAGGTTGAGGATTCCGGCAACAAACTTGCGAGTTGGTACCGGCAACGCCTTCAGGACGAATTCGGCTACGCTACACCTGCGCGTTTAATACGAAACAGCCAAGGTGCGCCTCTTTACTATCTTTTATTCGCTGGCCCACATCCAAAAGGAGCGGAAATAGCTGAGCACGTACTTAGCCAAGGCGAGGTTATCGCTTAAATCGGCAGCTATCGCCGCAACGGCTTGTACTTGATCCGGTGCGGCTGGTCGGCGTCTGATCCCAGTCTGCGGTGTTTGTCGGCTTCGTATTCTTCGTAGTTACCCTCGAACCATTCAACGTGGCTGTCGCCTTCAAAGGCCAGGATGTGCGTGGCGAGGCGGTCGAGGAACCAGCGATCATGGCTGATGACCACGGCGCAGCCGGCGAATTCTGCCAGGGCGTCTTCCAGTGCCCGCAGTGTTTCGACGTCCAGATCGTTTGTCGGTTCATCGAGCAGCAGCACGTTGGCCTGCGATTGCAGCATCTTGGCCAGATGTACCCGGTTACGCTCACCGCCCGATAGCTGGCCGACCTTCTTCTGCTGGTCGCCGCCCTTGAAGTTGAACCATGACACATAGGCGCGGCTGGCGATCTCGCGCTTGCCGAGGGTCAGGATATCGAGGCCGCCGGAGATTTCCTCCCAGACGTTTTTATTGGCATCCAGACTGTCGCGGCTTTGATCCACATAACCCAGCGTGACCGTATCACCAACACGCAAGGAGCCACCATCGGGCGTCTCCTGCTGCGTAATCATCTTGAACAACGTTGTCTTACCCGCGCCATTGGGACCGATCACCCCGACAATACCCCCCGGCGGTAGCTTGAAGGACAGGTCTTCTATCAGCAGTTTTTCGCCGAAGGCCTTGTTCAGGTCTTCCGCCTGGATCACCAGATCACCGAGACGCGGTCCGGGTGGAATGAAAATCTGCGCCGTGCCGATGCGCTTTTCCTCGGCCTTGGCCAGCAGATCGTCATAGGCCGTGATCCGCGCCTTGGATTTGGCATGGCGGCCCTTGGGCGAGGTCCTGATCCATTCCAGTTCGTGTTTCAGGGTACGTTGGCGGGCGTCGTCCTCGTGGCCTTCCTGGCGCAGGCGTTTCTCCTGCTGCTCCAGCCACGATGAATAGTTGCCTTCATACGGCAAACCCCGACCGCGGTCGATTTCCAGAATCCATCCGGTGACGTTATCGAGGAAATAGCGATCATGGGTGACGATCATCACCATGCCGGGATATTCGTGCAGGTGATGTTCCAGCCAGGCCACGGATTCCGCATCCAGATGGTTGGTGGGCTCATCGAGCAGCAGGATTTCGGGCTTCTGCAACAACAGACGGCAGAGCGCCACCCGGCGGCGTTCTCCGCCCGACAGTTTGGTGACTTCCGACTCAGCGGGCGGGCAGCGCAGCGCGTCCATGGCGATATCGATGGTGCGATCCAGGTCCCAGCCGTCAACGGCGTCGATCTGTTCCTGCAACTCGCCCTGTTCGGCGAGCAGGGCGTTCATCTCGTCGTCTTCCATGGGTTCGGCGAAGCGGTTGGAAATCTCGTTGAAGCGGTCCAGCAATGCCTTGGTGCCGCCCATGCCCTCGGTGACGTTTTCTTCCACGGTCTTGTCCGGATCCAGGTTTGGCTCCTGCTCCAGATAGCCGACCCGGATGCCGTCGGCGGCCCAGGCTTCGCCATTGAATTCCGTATCCAGTCCGGCCATGATTTTCATGAGCGTGGATTTACCGGCACCGTTGTGGCCCAGCACGCCGATCTTGGCGTCGGGCAGGAACTGCAACGTGATGCCCTTCAAAATTTCTTTCCCGCCGGGATAGGTCTTGGAAAGGTTCTTCATCACATAGGCGTATTGATAGGCGGCCATGGTCTGTTGTTCTCTCATCTGGTCGGTGACTGCCGGGGTTTTATCGGAAACGCAGCAAATGCGCAACGCACGGGAACTGCCTACGTTCAATTTTAGACAGTTTTCAATTTTGTCCGAGATCAATTTTCAACGCGCGCGGGCATGGTATGGTGTTTCTAAAGATAAAACCCGAAAAGGGAGGTGTGCCGTTGCGTATCGGGGACTTGGATCTAAGAGCCGTTGGAATTCGCCGCCTCATGCTGGGGTGCTTCGTGATTCTCGTCGCTCTGTATGTCGCGATCAGTTTTACAGGCTTTGAGCCATGGACGGCGCGGCTGGCCACAACCGCCATGCTGCTGGTCGTGTGGTTTGCCCTCGACCGCATTCTGATTGCCCGCAAGAAATACACCACCAAGCTGCCCGACAGGCCGGAGTTTTATGATTTCGATTTGCTGAACCAGCCCATGCACCTGGACGAGTTGGGTGGCAAGAAACTGCGCGATCTGACCTTTGTGGTGTTCGATACGGAAACCACCGGACTGAAACCGTCAGAGGGCGACGAAATTATCTCTATCGCCGGGATTAAAGTGGTGGATGGCGAGGTGCGCGAGGGCGACGTGTTCACCGCCCTGGTCAATCCCGGCCGCTCCATCCCCAAAGCCTCGATCCGGTTCCATGGCATTACCGACGATATGGTGGCCGAAGAATCAGATATCCGCACCGTTATTCCGGTGTTCCGCGAATGGGTCGGCGACGCGGTTCTGGTGGCCCACAACGCGGCATTCGATATGAAGTTTCTGAAACTCAAGGAACAGGTCACGGGCGTTGTCTGGGACAATATCGTCCTCGACACGCTGCTGCTCTCGGTCTTCCTGCACAACGAGACGCCCAATCATACCCTGGACGCCATTGCCGAGCGCCTGGGGGTCACGGTGGAAGGCCGTCACACCGCACTGGGTGATTCCATTGTCACGGCGCATGTGTTCCACCGCATGCTCGATATGCTGGCGGCGCGGGGAATCACCACCCTCTATCAGGCCATCAGCGCGGGCAATAAAATGGTCGAGGTGCGGAAACTTCAGGAAGAGCATTTCGGTCGTGCTTAACACAAGTACGGCCAAGCCATTAAAAGTACTCGGTATTCCCGGATTCCTCCGGTAAGGTCTGGCCACTGGATTAAGGGAACAGACATGAGAATGGGCGCACCGCTGGTTCGGGGCCGGAAATCCTTTTTTGCACTTGTCGCCGCCAGCAGTGTTTTTGCGGCGGCGTGTTCGCTTGCCGCGACCGACGTGCGGGCCGCCTCCTACGCCACCGCCTATGACCTGGATATATTTCTCAATCAGCCTCACCCGTTTGATATAGGTGCCGCCCAGCCACCAGCATCCCCGACCGGCGGTATCGTCAGTGGTGAACCTGGGACTTCGTCAACCGTGCCGACAGTCGTGGATGACGGTGAAGAGCTGGACGGCCTGGATGATCTTGGCCCCGCTGGGGACGAGGACGCAGGCAACGGTGATCCGCTGGAGCCCATGAACCGGTTCATTTTTGGCTTCAACTCCATTGTCAACGACTTCATTCTGAGCCCGCTGGCGCATGGCTATAACGCCGTGGTACCGGATGTTGTCCGGGACTCCGTCTCCAGCTTCCTTGGCAACCTCTCAAGCCCCGTGGTGCTGGCCAATGATCTGCTGCAACTGGAATTCGGGCGCGCCTACCGCACGGCGGAACGCACATTGATCAATTCCACCATCGGCATTGGCGGCCTTTGGGATGCGGCAAGCTGGATGGGGCGCGACGCCCACAAGGAAGACTTCGGCCAGACGCTGGGCTCCTACGGGGTCGGCGAAGGCTTTTATCTGGTGCTGCCCATTCTGGGGCCATCCAGCCCCCGCGATGCCATCGGCAAATTTGGTGTGGACCCGTTTCTTGATCCCGTGGGCCTGTGGCTGAAAAATACCGACCGCGAAGACTGGCAATGGGCGCGGCTCGGGGCCGAAGGCTTCACCGACTATGCGGACATCGTGAATGATCTCGATACGCTGGAAGAAACCTCCCTGGACTTCTACGCCGCCGTCCGCAGCTTCTATCGCCAGAAACGCCAGGCAGACATCCTCAATCAGGATGGTCTCGGCGGCACATCAGGCGGCAGCGCGGCCATGGATATGGATATGGATTTTGAGGAATTTCCCTAGGGTCGTTCCATTTTCAGACGATATAAGTGAGGCGGCCCCGAAATTCCGGAAGTTTCCCGGAATTCTGTCCCCGGAAATCGAAGCATAATCATTGGAAGGGTTGATCTGATAGATATCTGGGGACACCTTACTTAATTCTAGACTCGCTTTTCTTTCCGGCTTAGGCTCCAGTCATGGCGAGACTCGCACGCGTCGTGGCACCGGGTATGCCCCATCACGTTACCCAGCGGGGCAACCGGCGGCTCGAGACATTTTTTTGCGACGATGATTATCGGGTCTACATGGATCTGATGGCGGAGTGGTGCGACCGTTTCGGCGTGGAGATTTGGGCCTACTGCCTGATGAGCAATCACGTTCATCTGATCGCGGTGCCGGAAACCGCAGAGGCGCTTGGTCTCGCCATCGGTGAGGCCCATCGGCGTTACACCCGGCATGTCAATTTCCGCGAGGACTGGCGCGGCCACCTGTGGCAGGGACGGTTCGCTTCGTTCCCCATGGATGAGCGTTATTTTCTGGCCGCCACCCGCTACGTGGAACTCAACCCGGTGCGGGCCGGAATGGTGAAGCGGCCACAGGATTATCCGTGGAGCAGTGCGCGGGCGCACCTCAAGGGAGCGGATGACCGGCTGGTCAAGGTGGCTCCGTTGCCCGATATTGTTGGCGACTGGAAAGCGTTTCTTGCCGCTGACCTGAGTGACGATGACCACGCGGCCATACGGACCCATGAACGAACGGGCCGTCCGCTCGGTGCCGATGCGTTTATCGAGGGGCTGGAAAGCGTGCTTGGGCGGCCATTGAAAAAGCAAAAGCCAGGGCGAAAACCGTAATCAGGCGAATAAATGAAGGTGATATAAGTAAGGTGTCCCTATAATAAAGAGATTCCCTAGTCCCTAACCCTGACCTGATGCGCCGCCATAACCCGCTCCAGCCCATAAGAAATGAAGTTGCGTTCAATGAAGCCGATGGCGGCGACGTCGTTTCGGTTCATGGCGTGGAGGATGTCTTCGAGCTCGCGGCACAGCGAGTGGGCGACGGTGTCTTTCTCCGACTGCACCACGCCGTACCAGTAGCTCGCAGTCTGGAAATAGGTGCGGTCCCATATTTCGCGTAAGGGCTCGTTGCCAATCAGTTCGCCGATGATGGCGTGGGCTTCGTGGTTGATGCGCCAGTATTCTCCCGACTTCTCCGGCTCCTCGGACGCGCCCGTGGCACCTTCCGTCATGGTTTCAGCCAGCGTTCTGGCCCGCTGTAACAGGGCCTCCATCCTCTGGATATCGCGGGCAGCAACATCCAGCGGTGACATGTCGCCGATCAGCGCGGCGATCTTTATACGGAGCGCATAGATCTGGCGAACCTGCTCCAGGGTGCGTTCCGTGACGATGGTGCCGACGCCGTTCTTTACCTCCACCAGGCCCGCCGCCGACAGGCGTTGCAGCACTTCGCGGATGGGCGTGCGGGAGACGCCAAACTCCTCGGCCAGCGTCCCTTCATGCAGGATGGCACCGGGCGCATAGGTTCTCAGACAGATGCGGTCGCGGATGATCGTCTCGATCTGTTCCGGCCCAACGCGTTTTGTGATTTTGGAAAGGGCGGCGGTCATGGTTCAGTGATTTCGCAGCAGGCGACCGTAGCCTTCCATGCGGTCCTCAATCCCGGCGAGGCGCAGGCAATCCCAGATCATGGCCTGATTGGAGCACACCACCGGTTTCCCCAGGCGCTGCTCAATCTCTTCTACCACGTCGAGAGTGCGCAAGGCACCGCAACTGATGAACAACGCTTCGGAGTCCGGCTGGTCCACGGCCATGGCGAAGTCCACGAGATAGTCTGGTGGTACCCGGATCATCTCGCTGTCTTTTTCCAGATTGAGCCCGGTGATGTTGAGAACATCGAAACCAGCCTCACTCATGTACACGGCTTCGCGCCGGTTGATCTCATTTAGATAGGGGGTCGCCACGCTGATCCGCTTGACGTTCAGAGCGCGGAGCGCGTTGATGACACCGGTGATCAGGGATGTGGGCTTGGCATTGGGCGCACCGGCGCGGAGTTCCTTGAAAACCCGCTCTTCGCCAATGACCAGAGAGCCTGACGTACAGGCATAGCACGCAACGTCAAGGCTGCCGTCGGGCAGGATCGTCGCCGCAACCTGGGCCATGTGATCGGCCTGGGCGGCCAGGGTGTCGTTGGTGATGGAATCCGGGATGGGAATGCGGGTAAAATGCACGCCGACCCCGTCCGGGCGCAGCTTGAAAACATCGTCTTCGATGGTCTGCTCGGTGGCCAACAGCAGGTAGCCGATCTTGGCCCGGTGATGGCGGCCCTGATCAAGGGTCAGAGGCGGAAGTTGCGGTGCCGGGTTGGAAGTAGGGGCGTTCATGGAGCCGTCTTTCTTGAGCAGGGTGCATACAGCAATTAACAATTAGAGCATTTTACCCCTGGATTTCCATAAAAATATTGATACATGTATACAGGAGTATAATATTTTAAGGGATCAAGTGCCATGTTAGATGAAGCAAAAGCACGGTTGCAGCGGTTCCAAGCCGAACTAAAGACAGCCGGTCACCATGTGGCCATCATGACGGACGAATCGTCCATTGCCTATCTGGCCGGTTTCTGGGGCTACCTCTCCATCGAGTTCGGTCGCCCAACCATGTTGCTGGTCTATGCGGACTCCGACCCGGTGGTGCTGACGCCGCTCATGGAAAGCGAGATGGTCACGGCCATGACATGGGTCGAAAAAATCGAGACATGGGAAGACTCCGGCCCCAACCGCTGGGAAGCCGTGCTGGCCCGTATCCTGGGTGACAGGCCGGGACGGATCGGGATCGAGCACAACCTGATCCCCGCCGTGGCGCGAAACATGCTGGCAGCAACCTATCCGGATGTTGTCCCCGGCGACGTGTCGCCGCTGCTCGGGGCCATGCGCATGATCAAGTCTCCGGCGGAGATCGATGTGATGCGTCAGGCGGGCCAGATCGCCGGGGCGATGATGGGGGCCGCCGAAGGCTCGCTTGCCGTTGGTGCGCCCGAGTTCGAGTCGGCGCTGGCCGTGATCAACGCCGGTACCCGCAAGGCGGCTGAATTTCTTACCGCCAAGGGAACCGAGGCCTTCGTCTCGCCGTTGATCCATAACCTGCAAATTCTGCAAAGCGGCACGGATACTTCCATGGTGCATCGCCGGGCCAGTGTGAAGACCTATGAGAAGGGCGATCCGGTTTATTTCTGTTTTTGTAACATGGCCCAGTTCAAGCAATATAAACTTGGCTTCGATCGCATGTTCCATGTGGGCGAGATCAGCGATAAAGCGGCGCATGTACAGGAATCTGCCATCGCCGCGCAGCAGGCGGCTCTCGCCGCCATCCGCGAAGGTGTCGTCGCCGAAGATGTCGCCGCCGCCGCCAATGTTGTCTATGACGAGCGCGGCTACGAAACCGGCTACCGCACTGGTCGTTCCATCGGCGTGTCCTATCTGGAAGCGCCTGAACTCAAAGAGGGCGACAAGACAGTCTTAAAGGCCGGAATGACCTTCGCCGTGGATGGCGGTATATCCGTTGATGGTCAATTCGGCGGCCGCATCGGTGATTCCATTGTTGTGACGAAAGACGGATTCGAGTATCTGACGGAATATCCCCGCAAGCTGCTGGTGGTCTGAGAAGGAATCCGGAAATCATGGGCGATCTGCGCACGGCCATCTACCAATTCGGCGCAACGCCCGACCTGGCCTTTGCCAGCGTGCGGCTCGACCGGCTGGAGGCGGCCCTGCATGAGCACGGAGAAACCCTCGATCTGGTGGTCTGTCCGGAACTGTTTTTGTCGGGCTATGATATCGGTGCATTGGTCCATGACCGGGCTGAGTCCGCCGACGGTCCATCGGCTTCCCGTGTCGCGGCCATGGCGCAACACTTCGGAACCGCCATCGTCGCGGGCTACCCCGAACGGGACGGAGGCGCACTCTACAATGCCGTAATGGTCTGTGGGGCCGATGGCGAGCGCTTGTTGAATTACCGGAAACGCGTCATCCCCCCCGGGTTTGAAGGAACCTACTTTACCGCCGGTGAGGCACAAGGCGTGTTTGAACTCAAGGGCTGGAAGCTGGCGATGCTGGTTTGCTACGACGTGGAGTTCCCTGAATATGTCCGCCAGGCGGCTCTCGCCGGGGCCGACCTGATCGTTGCACCAACGGCACTGCGCAACATGTGGGGGTTCGTTTCCGATATCATGCTACCGACACGGGCGTTTGAGAATGGCGTCTATGTGCTCTACGCCAATCATGCGGGAACAGAGGGCAATTGCGAGTATCTGGGCCGCAGCGTCATTCTGGGACCGGATGGCAAAGAGCATGCCCGCGCCGGTGACGGCGAAGAATTTATTTTCGCCACGCTCCATCACAGCGCCATTTTGGCGGCCCGCGCCACACTGCCCTATCTCGATGTGATCAGGAGTGGCCTGCCGGGCTAGGGCAATTCCGGGCTAAATATCTTGTGCCTTTGGCCATGACAGGCTGGGCAGTGGGTCGCTTTCCCGGTCCAGCAGGGTGTCGGTGATACCGGCCCCAATCCACATGCCGCTCAAGGCAGCCCAGGCGGTGAGCGAAAATACCGATCCGCCGGTAATCCCCGCACCGACCGCGCATCCGCCCGCCAGCATGCCGCCAAACCCCATGATCGCGGCCCCGGCCAGATAGCGCCGCATGGCCGGGCCGCCCTCAAATCCTTCGAGCTTCAGCTCATTGGTCAGATAGGCCGCCAGAAAACTGCCGAGAAAGACGCCCGGCACCAGGCCGACATCGAAATCCAGAGCCGTGGAATCGGGGTTGAGGAAAATCATCAGGGTGTCCGCCGACGGTCCCGTGAACGTAATGCTCTCCACCGCAACCGGATCAAAAGACTGATAGGACAGGGTGTAGGTGAGCAGCCAGCCAACTGCCACGGCTCCGCCTGCGCCGAGTGCGGCCAGCCAGACCCGGCGAGACAACCGGTTGTGCCAGGCGAAAAACACAGCGCCCAGAATAAAGGATATTCCCAGCGCCAGGGTCGGCTCAATGCCACCCATGATACCGCCCATGCCTGATAATGCGTCGATGAGCCCGCGCCCATCAACGACCCAAAGTCCTGCTAACAGGTCACGTGCCGGTGACAGGATGCCCCGATACGCGGCCTGGGCGCTGACGGCAAAAACCAGACCGGAGAGTAATGCCCGCAGATTCCCCGTCGCCGAGAGAACCAGCAGACGGCTCGAGCAACCCCGCGCCAATACCATACCGCAGCCGAACATCAGGCCCCCAAGGATGGCCCCTGACAGCGATGTTTGCGGCGCAAGCTGGCGCGCGTCACTCACATCAAGAATATCCCAGTGAATGAATGCCTGTGTTATGAAGACCGCGCCGGAGAATGCCAGCAGCCAGATGGAAACTTTCGATCCAATTGCGCCCCGCGCGAACTCGACCACAGCGGCACGCAGACAGAATCGGCTCTGCTGCGCGGCAGCACCAAAAACCAGACCAATAAGGAGGCCACCCAGCGAGACCGTGGCGGTCGGGCCGAGAGGGTCAAGAATCCATGTTAAATCCATGCGGCTTTTTCGCAGGTCATGACGGTTATCACCTTGATGTGGGTCAAGCGCTCAACAAGATTTTGCATGCTCGGTTAAGGAGTCTGGACTATAGCGCTTCTCCGATGTCCAATGCCAGACCGACGGTGGTGTTCCGGGCAGAAGAGTAGGACATTTCATGAAACTGGCTAGATATGGTGACCAAGGGGCCGAGCGCCCGGGTTTGATTGATTCAACAGGGCAATTGCGGGACTTGTCTTCACACATTGACGATGTTTCCAGTGCCTGTCTGGCGGCGGCTGAGTTAGATCGGCTTCGCGCCCTTGATCCGGATGGTCTGCCCGTTGTCGCAGGTTCTCCCCGACTTGGGCCATGTGTGGTCGGTGTCGGCAAGCTGGTCGCCATTGGCCTCAACTATACTGATCATGCTGAAGAGGCAGGCATGGAAGTCCCGTCGGAGCCGATCGTATTTATGAAGGCAACATCATCGATTTGCGGCCCTACGGATGCAATTGAAATCCCTAAAACATCAGAGAAGACCGATTGGGAAGTCGAACTGGGCGTGGTTATTGGCAAACGTGCGAAGAACATCGTCGAAGCCGAAGCGGCGCAGCATATCGCCGGATACTGCACCGTCAATGATGTGTCCGAGCGGGCCTTTCAGGCCGAACGAAAAGGCCAGTGGACCAAGGGTAAGAGCCACGACACCCACGCCCCCATTGGGCCCTGGATGGTGACAGCGGACGAGATCGCTGATCCGCAGAACCTTCGACTGTGGTGCGAGGTCGACGGCATCATGCGTCAGGACGGATCCACCAGCACAATGGTCTACGGTGTCAATTTTCTGGTAGCCTATCTCAGCGAATTCATGACCCTTGAGCCGGGCGACGTCATTGCAACGGGAACCCCGCCGGGCGTTGGTCTCGGCATGAAGCCGACCCCGGTCTTTCTGAAGCAAGGCCAGCGGCTCCGGTGTGGTGTTGAGGGATTGGGCGAGCAGGATCATGTGATGGTGCAAAACTGATCTCGAAAAAACACCCGCAGCGCGATTTGCGACTGCGGGTGCTCCCAGGGAGATAAATCAAACCGTATAGGTCAGTGGTGAACCACCGTGTGGGATTAAACGACCCACCAGCGTTCAAGAATGTGCCGGCCGTCAAACCCACGATCAGACGCAAGCGGCCCGTGATTGACTTTGTCGGAGCGCGCAAGAACGTCGTTTGCGAACAGCGGCACGATCATGCCGCCTTCATCCCTGAGGATGGTTTGCAGTTCGGAATACATGCTTCTGCGTTTTTCCGTATCTAGCTCAGCCTTCGCCTCTTGCAGCACGGCTGTGAAGCGGGGGTGGTCAAACCGCGTTTCGTTCCACGCTGCACCCGGCAGATACCCGGTTGCGAGCATTTCACTTTCGGTCGTATAGCCGCCCCAGTAATTGGCAAAGATAGACTTTTTCATATACACGTCGGACCAGTAACCATCGTTCGGTTCACGCACCACATTGATATTGATGTCGCACCGTGCGGCACTTTCCTTGTACAGAACAGTCGCGTCAACAGCCCCGGCGAAGGCGGCATCTGCCGCGCTGATGGAAACGTCAAGAGAGCTGAGGCCGGCTTTCTTCAGATGGAAACGGGCCTTGTCCGGATCATAATGCCGTTGTTCGATGGAGGCGTCGTGATACTGGTACGATGCCCCGATCGGGGTGTCGTTGCCAATTGCGCCGTGCCCACTCAGAATCGTTTTCAACAACTGCTCCCGATCAATGGCGTATTTCATAGCCATCCGGATATCATTGTTATCAAATGGAGCAAGGTTCATCGCCATGGGGAAGCAGTAGTGGAGCGGGCCAGTCGTTTCCTCGACGGAAAGGCCATCTTCCCGATCCAGCAGTTTGGCCGTTTTTAACTCAACCTTATCGATCACGTCGACGACCCCTGACCGGAGGGCGTTGGTTCGTGCAACCTGATCCTGAATGGTCAGGAACTCGATCTCGCTGGCCCAGGCGCGGTCATCCCGCCAGTAGTTCGGGTTGCGGAGCAGTTCTGCCTTGATGCCAGGTTCATACTTCTTGAGTACATATCCACCCGTTCCGATGCTGGATTGCCAGTCGATCGTGCCATCTGAATTCGCCGGGCAGATGCTAAAGCTCCCGGATGCCAGCATGTAGGGAAAATCCGCATTGCCGGAAGCCAGCTCAAAGACCAGATGATCTTTGCCATCCGCTGCCATGGAAACAATCTTGTTTGCGATCGGTTTGACGGATGATTTGCTGTCATCCCCACGGTGATGGTTGATCGAGGCAATAACGTCATCCGTGGTCAAGGTTTTTCCGTTGTGGAATTCAGCACCGCTGCGCAGCTTGAACGTCCACTTCTTTGCATCGGGGGATGCTTCCCAACTGACAGCGAGGCCCGGGTCAAGTGTACTACCCGGACCAATTTGGGTTAGCCCGTTGCGATGAGCAAAATTCAATGTCCATTGATAACCGTTGAACAAGGCTGCCGGATCCATTGTGTCACCGGATTCGCCGTGACCCATGGCGGCCTTGAACATCCCGCCTTTGCGGGGGCCGGTGCCCGCAAGTGTCGTGGTCGCCCAGCCCATCGCGACGGCGGCGGTAACGCCAGCGGTCGTTGCATAGCCGATAAAATCGCGGCGGTTCAATTTACCTGTACGGAGCCGACCCGCTAGCCAGCCCAGTTTTGCGTCTAGTTCATTTTGGTTCATCTCGTGTCTCCTGTTTTTATGTCCGGACTTTTTCCCGAATGATTGTGGTGGATATATTAATGCAAACTGTCGACAGTCTACATTAATACGCGCAAATGTCGAGTCGTCTGATGCATCTCGGCACATCAGAGTATTTTGGTTAAACGAAAACGCGAACGCCGCAGTGGGCACCGGTCAGGTCTCTACTGGCGTCCACACCATAGGTCCGGACCGGACGAGAGGGAGCAGCCAGACTGTTAAAGGCAGCTATAGGTGTGACGGGGATTCCTCAGTCATTCTCTGCCGGAAGAATTCCAGGACACCTTCATGGTTGATCCGGAGATACTCGCCCATCTTTTCGGCGGCCTGGTCCGGGGTGCCATTCTCAAATGCGTCGACAAATGGCTCTAATGTCTCAATAAAAAAGTCGCCCGGATGCTGGTCCGCCAAATTAACGAGCGTGGCTATCTGGCGTCCTTCCCAGATGATGTCCTCGAGAAACTCCATAAAGCGGGGATTGTCGGTCAGGTAAAAGATGAAACGATGCAGGGCATACGTTGCTTCCAAAGGGGCAAGATGGTCGTCGCTGGCAGAAGCCTCACGGACTTTTTCGAATAATTCCTTAAGAATGCGAATGTCGTCTGCCGTCGCATTTTCCTTGGCTTTCCGGGCGGCATAGATGGACAGGCAAGTTCGCATTTCCCGCAAGTTCTCGATATCCTTGATGGTCAGGGCCCGGACGAAGAACCCGCGCCGGGGTTCCGAGCGAAGGAAGCCTCGTTGTTCCAGCAATCGGGCCGCTTCACGAACAGGGCCTCGACTGACTCCCATGCGCCGAGCAAGATCAGCCTCTGAAAGCCGTTCTCCGGGTTGCAGTTCACCTTTAACGATGGCACCTAGAATCCTGTCGCGAACCTGTTCAACGAGGCTCTCCTGGCGAACGATACCAAATGCAGAGTCTTGTTCGGTTTTATCGACCTTCATGTGCTGGTGTGCCCTCTCGTGGATGTTCCACCCGTCCCTATAGCAATCCGTGGAGCGAATTACCATCTATTGTCGTTAGCAGAAAATTGTTGACAGTTAGCAGTATGGAAGTAAATCATGGACCGAAACACCCTCCCGGACGGTTCTGTGAGTCGCAGACGTTGCCAGTTTTGAGTTGTTTTGCAGCGTTCGTTCTCAGAGCTTTCTATACTCGTTGATGTTCTTTGGAAGATAAAAATGAACCTTTCCGAATATGCCAAATATGACGCAACGGGGCTGGCTGCATTGGTCCGGGACAGGCAGGTCACCCCGAAGGAACTTGCTGATCTAGCCATGCAGGGGATTGATTTGGTGGACACCCGGTTGAATGCCGTTGTTGAAGTTTACCCGGACAGGACAGAGACCCCCTATCTTGATGGCCTGCCGGAAGGGCCGTTGAGAGGGATCCCGACTTTAAAAAAAGACCTGTCATTTGCTGAAGCAGGGCATCTGATCGAAATGGGCAGTCTGTTGACCAAGGGGATGGTCGCAGACACGGACAGCACCGCGTTTGAGCGATTGCGGGGTGCAGGCGCGGTTTTCCTGGGGCGAACGACAACGCCCGAATTTGGCCTTACCGGGACGACTGAATCCAGGATTTCCGGCATTACCCGGAATCCCTGGGACCTTGACCGGACCCCTGGTGGATCCAGCGGCGGGTCTGCAGCAATGGTCGCGGCCGGTGTCGTGCCCGTGGCGACGGCGAGCGACGGCGGGGGCTCAACACGCACACCGGCAGCCTATTGTGGCCTTGTTGGATTGAAGCAATCGCGGGGGAGAATTCCTGCCGGTCCAGGCCGTAGCGAGGGGAACAATGGTCTCAGCGCGGCATTCGTTGTGACCCGGAGCGCACGCGATTGTGCCCTTTGCCTCGATATTATGAACGGCCCGGCTGAGGGCGATCCATACGGGATTGCTTTGCCCGTAAGACCGTACCGGGAGGAACTCGACCAACCCCTACCCAAAATGCGCATCGCCTATATGGACAGCGCATGGATTGAAAGCCCCGTTTCGGAGTCCTCGCGCGCGGCACTTCACGCGGTTCTCAAAGTTCTCGAGGCGGAAGGCCATATCATCGAAGAAGCCACGCCAGCCATCGGCATCGAAGCCTTCATCATGGCGACGACCGTGGTGGCGTGTGCAAATCTCGCGCGGGATATCGATGGATTTGCGGAGCGCCTTGGTCGCAAGCCGGATAAAACGACCCTTCAGACCACCACCCTGGCCTGTTATCAATACGGCAAAACGATCTCGGCGACATCGCTGCTGGATGCCCTGGCGGTTTTCAATGGGATCAACCGATGCGTCGGGAAGTTCTTTGGGAGCTACGATCTGTTGGTCACGCCAAACAATTTGTACCCCGCTCCCCTGATTGAGGAATATTACCGCTGTGATCCGGCAGGCCCCCTCACAGCCGAAGGTTGGCAGGCCCAGGTCTTCGAAAACGATTCCTACCTCGCGACATTCAATACAACAGGCTCGCCCGCGATTTCCCTTCCCGTCTTCGAAACGGACGACGGAGTTCCGGTGGGGGTTCAATTTGCAAGCCGGTTTGGTGATGAAGCAACCCTGGTCCGCCTCGCCGCATTTCTTGAGCGCGCAATGCCATGGGCCGGACGCACTCCGCCGGTGCATGTATCCAAATAAACTGGCACGGTGGGCATGCGCTTTATCAGAAAATATCGGCCGTGAATTCCGAGCGGATACGTTTGCGCAGACGGTCGATGGCTTCCATGGAGTCTTTCAATATATCTGTTTCACGTTGCGACAGAGTGCGTGGATGAACGTAGTTGGATACCCTGCGGCCCGCCTTGAAATCCTCAATCTGCTGGCGCAGTAACAGACGGCAGACCATGTGGAATGCGCCTCTCAGATAATCGTGTTCGTTGTCATCAAGGACACCATGCTCCTGTAGGGCCGCCATGCGGGCGAGGGTTGAAGTGTCGGTGATGCGTTCACGCAAGCTGAGTAGCCGTATCCCTTCAACCAATGGCAGGGTGGCGGTCTGCTTCAGGTTGATTTTGCCCCGGTGATCCGGCTCGTCCTTCTCCACGATGAAGCGCCGGAACAATGAAAGGCCAACGCCTTTGTCCTGGTTGTCGGCGAGAAGCTGTTGCAGCAATATGGGGTTCCGAGCCGCCAGTTCCGCGATGTGCTCGCGCAGATCATCACCAGCGGACGGGTCGCCCCATACGGTGCGAAAATCAAAGAAAATATCGCACAGACGAAGCGTTGTCGTGCTGCGTTTGCGGCACCACAGGCGCACCTGTTCTTTCCATTGCGGCAGGGTTTTTCGCCACAAGGGGTTGGTCGCCATGACAAAACCCTTGCACTTGGGCAGTCCCACGGTATCCAGATCGCGGGTCATGCGTTCCGCCAGTTCGATAAACCAGCCGTCGATTTTCGTATGTTGATCGTCCGGATAGTCGTCCAGGATAAATCCGTTATCCTGGTCCGGGTAGATGTAGTTTTCGCCGCGACCACCTGATCCCATGACGATGACAGAAAACGCCACGGGCGGGTCGCCTAATCCATCTTCCTTCATGGCGAGGAGGTTCAGGTCCACGACCCTGCGATAGATATCGTTGTTGATGTCCGTCAGGACTGCCTGAATATCACTCACCGGCAGATTTTCATCGAACAGTTCGTCAGCCAGTTCTACCTGATAGGCCTTCACCTGCGTCAGGCCATCGACGCTGGTATCCCACGTCAGGTTATCGATTTGTTCCATCAGGGATTCAGAGGCGGCGGCCATTGCATCGTGCAGGTTCAGCATGCCGACCAAGGAACCATTCCGCTGTACCACCGGCATGTGCCGCAGGTTCAGTCGCCGCATCCGGGCGATGGCGCGAAACAGGTGATCCGTGTTCCCGATGGATTCCACGGGGGCTGTCATGACCGAGCCCGTATCCGCTTCACCATCTACCCGAAAGGCAATGCGCCGGGTAACATCCTGTTCCGTCAGTATCCCTGCCGGGCGATCGTCAACATCCACGATGACCATGCTGGATGCCTGGGCCTCGCTCATTCTGGCCACAAGCTCGGCAACGGGCATTGTAATTGGCGCGGTCAGCGGTTTCTGCTGCATGATGTCGCGGACCAGCCGGGTGAAGATGGCTGTTCGGGGGCCTGTCGATTTCAGTGTCATGGTTCTATTCTATGCATGCTTTTGCATCAGCGAAAGACCATGGCTCCACATGTTTTTGGATCGTGTAGCCCGGTGCGAATCGGGCGGCAAAAGAGGGACGGGTTTCCCGGAAGACTGTTAGCCAGATGCAAAATAACCCTTATATTTGTGTAAAGATTGATTTGAATAGTATTATTTATTATTGAAAAGACGACTAACATAATTAAAAAATATTCACATAAATATAATAACTATTTGTGTTATATTTATGAGAATGTGTTTATTTACTTTGTGTTTTCTTTAATCATAAAAGTGCACTATAAGGAAATAAAGTTTCTTACTGGGAAAAATACGATGCATCTTGTTGTTTGATTGAGTCCAAAATGATATTAACGGTCTTGCCTGATGGTTTCGGATGCAAATCTGATGTCGCCGGGCAATGAGAAACAATAAATACAAAAGAGCACAGGCAGGCGTTCAGGTATGAAGATCCGATTTATCGAGTCCCATGTGTGTTTGTCCTGTGCCGGTCTTCGCTTGGTTGCGTAACCGGTTAGGTTTTTGTTTGAGTCTCTGAGTGTTGTTTCTTGAGTTATAAATCGTTCAGGCGGTTTGCGCCGCTCTGAACAGGGATCTGGATTAGGTGCATGTGTATCTGATCTGAGGATGTTGGAAATTCTGGTTTGTGCTGTCCGCGTGTTTCTTACGCAACCAGGACGGTGGAACCCGGAAACCAAAACAGGTAGGGGAGAAACTATCTTGTCTGCGAAAGTAATATGGTTATTCGTCTTTGTGGCACTGTACTGGTCCTACTGTATCTTTTGGGGGATCAAAAGCGCGCGCATGGCGAAGACTGCCAGTGATTATTTCCTCTCTGGCCGTCAACTTTCGTTGTGGGTGTTCGTCCTGGCGGCAACTGCAACTTCATTCTCCGGTTGGACCTTCATGGGGCACCCGGGGCTCATTTATCGCGATGGCTTCCAATATGCCTACGCTTCATTCTACGCCATCACCATCCCGTTCACGGGTGTGATGTTCCTGAAGCGGCAGTGGATGCTCGGCAAGCGGTTCGGTTATGTAACACCGGGCGAAATGCTGGCGGACTACTTCCAGGGTGATGGTATTCGCCTGCTGGTGGTGGCTGTTGCCTTACTGTTTTCAATCCCCTATCTGGGCGTGCAACTCGGTGCATCGGGCTTCCTGTTTAATATCCTGACCGACGACATGATCCCCAAAACCGGTGGCATGTGGGTTTTGTCACTTGTTGTGCTGGTTTATGTGGCTTCGGGCGGTCTCCGCGCTGTGGCCTATGTGGACACCGTGCAATGTCTGCTGCTGGCCTTCGGTATTGTTGCCATCGGTAGCATTGCCTATAGCGAAATGGGTGGTTTCGGTGCCTTCAACGAAGCCATGGCCAATTTGGCCAAGACGGGTGTCGGCAAATGGGGAACAACCAAAGGATACGGTGGCGGCGATTATAACGCCTACTTCGCGATCCCTGGTGTGATCCAGTTTACCGCTGGTCTTGGTAAGGAAACGCCTGTCGGCGGTCTGTGGACCGGCGTCATGTGTCTGACTTACATGTTTGCGCTTATGGGCATCCAGTCCGCCCCGGCGTTTACCATGTGGGCCTTTGGCAACAAGAGCCCGAGTCCGTTTGCACCTCAGCAGGTGTGGGCCTCATCCTTCGGTATCGGTTTCATCCTGTTCTTCTTTACTGCCGCGCAAGGCATGGGGGCTCATCTTCTGGGTGCCACGCCAGGTGCGACAGAAGCAGGTGTGGCCATATCGGCGGTGTTGCCGGATCTTTCCGCCAACGGTCAGGGTAATCTGGTGCCGTATTACATCAATCTGGTTGGTGATAAAGCACCATGGTTTGTCGGCCTGTTGGCCGTATGTGCCCTGGCGGCCATGCAGTCAACCGGTGCGGCCTATATGTCCACTGCCGGTGGCATGCTGACCCGCGACCTGTATAAGCGCTACATCAACCCGACAGCCAGTCACGAGACCCAAAAGCTGTTCGGTCGTCTCGGTGTGCTCTTCATCGTGTTGTCAGCTCTGCTGGTCGCGACGTACTCCGCTGATGCCCTGGTTCTCTTGGGTGGCCTGGCGGTGGCCTTTGGCTTCCAGATGTGGCCTTCCCTCGCTGCCGTTACCTGGTTCCCGTGGATTACCCGCCAGGGCGCGACACTGGGTCTGCTTTGCGGTCTGCTTGCAGTTATTTTCACCGAGAACTTCGGCACATCCATCGCCGACTTGGTCGGGATCGAACTGCCTTGGGGTCGGTGGCCCTGGACCATGCACTCAGCCGGTTGGGGGATGTTCTTCAACCTGGGTGTTTGCCTGATCGTATCGGCAATGACCCAGAGCGAAACCGATCTTGCCCACCGCATGAAGTATCACAACTTCCTGCGTGAGCATGCCACTCTCAGCGCCGCCAAACAGGGCCTGAAGCCTATTGCCTGGATCATCACCCTGGTGTGGTTGTTCTTCGGAATCGGCCCGGGTGCTGTTATCGGTAATGACATCTTCGGTGCTCCTGATGCGGGTGTCGAAGGATGGACGTTCGGTATTCCGTCCATTTGGGCTTGGCAAATTCTCTGGTGGGCTTTGGGCGTCTTTATGATGTGGTTCCTGGCCTACAAGATGGAGATGTCGACGATCCCGGATAAGGAAGTCGAAGCTCTTGTCGATGATATCGGTGATACTATAACGGCAACTGCCCCTGAACCGGGCGTCTGATCGATATAGATCCGATAAAGAAAGAACAGCGGGGGAAGGCCAGCGCCTTCCTCCGTTTTCTTTGCTCAATACCCCATATATGCTGAGCACGCCTTTACGGTATCGGGGGCGCTCTGGTAGCATCCGTCGCATCAACTTCGGTATTGCTATAAAGGTTCCGGGAATGGAAAACCTGTTTACAAAGGACTATCAGAATCTCTGGACGTTCGTTCTGACTGTCGCCTTGTTTTTCCCTGTGCGTCGGTTGATCTGGGTGATGACGGTTCGTCGCGCGATTCGAAAAGGTGGTGAAGAAAACGTCGGCGAAGCGGAACAGCAACGTTTGAAACGTCGTGCCGGTATTACATCGGCCCTGCTTTGTTTTTTGTTTTCCCTGTTTTATGTGAGCACATTTTTTAAATAATGAGCACTTATTTCACGCCTCAAATTCAGAAACGTTTTATCAAGCTAATGCTGATTTTGACGGTGATCATGTTCACCGTCTGGACCGGCGTCACCTGGTACACCAACGCCGTGCCTGGAGATTTTGCCGTGCGCGAGGGTGATATACAACTCAGTGACGGAAATTATGACAGAGCCATCGAGCGGTTTGACGAAGCCCTTGTCGATGCACCCAATCACCGGGGTGCCCTGCTGGGCAAGGCGGCAGCCCTCATGGGACTCGAGCGCTATGATGAGGCCCATGCCGTCCTCACCCACGCTATTGAGTATTTGCTCGACACCCTTACTGATGACGATCCGACAGGCGTCGGTGCCTTGAGTGCTGCCTACACCAACCGTGGCATTATCGAAGACCGCCAGGGACGTTACGAAGACGCCCTGGCCGACTATATCGAGGCCATCAAGATCGATTATGATATCGGCGAGGGGCCGAGCTGGCTCGAGCACCTTCTGTATTATGATAAAAAACCCTCCAGCGCCCTGAAACGGGCCGAGTACATTTACAAGCAACTTCAGTTACCGGAGAGCGAACGTGTCATGCGGGTACCCGAACAGGACGCCCTGCAACGCATGTACAAACCCTGACTCGGCCCTTGCCCCGGCCCTGATCATCGATTACTCGGCGGCTGTTTCTTCAGCATCATAGGCCAGGAAGCCACCTGACTGCCGGGCCCAAAGCTCGGCGTAGAGCCCGCCCTGTTCCAGCAGACTGGTGTGTGTGCCGTCTTCAACGATCCGTCCGTGGTCCATAATGATCAGCCGGTCCATGGCGGCAATGGTCGAGAGCCGGTGGGCGATGGCGATCACGGTCTTGCCTTTCATCAGTATGTACAGGCTTTCCTGAATGGCGGCCTCAACTTCGGAATCTAGTGCGCTGGTGGCTTCATCCAATATCAAAATAGGTGCGTCTTTCAAAAGAACCCGCGCGATGGCTATACGTTGGCGCTGCCCGCCTGACAGTTTAACCCCGCGTTCACCCACATGGGCGTCGTAGCCGGTGCGACCGTTCATGTCCTCGAGGCCCAGAATGAAATCATGGGCGTGGGCATTCTTCGCCGCATCGACAATATCGTCTTCGGTCGCTTGCGGGCTGCCATAGCGAATGTTGTCACGGACGGAACGATGCAGCAGGGATGTATCCTGCGTCACCATGCCGATCTGGGTCCGGAGGCTTTCCTGGGTGACGGCAGAGATATCCTGTCCATCGATCAGCAGCGCCCCGCCGTCTACATCGTAGAAACGCAATAACAGGTTCACCAAGGTGGACTTGCCGGCTCCAGACCGCCCGACCAGGCCGATCTTTTCTCCCGGTTTGATTGTCAGGCTCAGACCGTCGATGACACCGTGGCGGCCATCATCGCGCTCTTTGCCATAGTTGAAGAGAATATCGTTATAGGTGATCTCGCCATGAGGCACCGACAGTACACGGGCATTGGCCACGTCCACCACGGCTTGTTCGCGCGATATGGTCTCGATGCCGTCCCGTACCACGCCGACGCTTTCAAACAGGACGGAAACCTCCCACAAAATCCACTGGGACATGCCCCTCAGGCGTAGCACCAGGGCTAAGGCAAAGGCGATGGCACCAACGGATACCGCTTCCACGCTCCATAGCCACAGTGACATCGCGGCCACAGAAAACAACAGTCCGCCATTGAGCACGTAGAGCAGGGAGATCATGTTCGTGCTTAGCCGCATCTGGCGGTAAACAGAGTCCAGAAAAACGTCCATGCCCGCGCGGGCATAGTCATCCTCGTCACCGGCATCGGCGAACATTTTCACCGTATTGATGTTGGTATAGCTGTCCACCACACGCCCCGTCACCATGGAGCGGGCGTCCGCCTGTTCCTTCGACACACGCGCCATTTGCGGCACAAACATCCAAAGCGTGATCAGGTACCCGATGAGCCAGAGAAACATCGGCGCGGTCAGGCGCAGATCGCTGCTTGCAAACAGCACCATGGCACCGGTGAAATATACGCCGACATAAAGGAAGACCGAGAAAAAGCGGTTAACCGTATCACGCACATCCAGTGATGTTTGCATCATCTTGGTGGCGACACGGCCGGCGAAATCATCCTGAAAGAAAGCAACGCTCTGGCGCAACAGGTAACGATGAATCTGCCACCGCGTGCGCATGGCGAAGTTCCCCATCAACCCTTGGTGCACAACGACTTCATAGGCAAAATTCAGGAGTGGATTGAAAACCAGCACAACTGCGCCGACGATAGACAGGGCCGTTCCGTGGACTTCCCAGAAAGCCGCGCGATCTGCTGTGTTCAGCCAATCGACCAGACTGCCAACAAAGGAAAATAAGTATACCTCGACCACGGCGGTCACGCCGGAGAGGACAGCGCCCAATATGATCAGCCTCTTGAACGGCTTTGAATAATACCAGAGGAAGGCCCAGAAATTGGTTGGTGGGGTCTCGGACGGGCCATCCGGATAGACCTCGCATGTGTTTTCAAACCAACGGTAGAGTCTCATCAGCACGGCATTTTCCCCACACTCAGCTCACCCGGAACGCTTTATTCTATACCAACTCTATAACCCGCTCTCGGGAAATGAACACACACCGTACCGACCTGACCGTCATGACGCACGATAGCAATTGTATCAGCATCGGCGAAGTGGACAACTCCCACAACCTCTGGATCACCGCCGTTCCCATCAGGGATAATCACGACACGCTGTCCGATGATCAACCCGAGTGGGGCATTCTCATGAACCCTTGCGGGCGTTGCGGATTCGGTGTTTTTGGCGATCTCCAGTGCCTCACCGGACGTCATGTCCGTCCAGGTTCCGTGACCGATAAGGGCCATACGTTCTTCCCACGCCACAAGGTGGGGCAGTTTCGACAGCAAAGCCGGGCCGTCAGCCCATCGCCCGCGCAGGAACCAAACCAGATGATAGGCATTGGCGTCGCCCGCATTCGGCGTGTCTCCGCCCAGAAATAACGGCGCTGTGGAAAGCGCCATGTCGAGAGCCTTGAAGCGGTCCTCGATGCCGGAAATTAAATCGGGTATCTGCGCCGATATGGCCGTCATATCCCAGTCAGGCCCCAGATAAAGCCGTCCCCGGTCTTCCACGAACCCAGGCGGCATGGCGTTCCCGGTGAACACCAGAACCAGCCGGAAGATCAGATCAAAGACTCCGTCTGCCCCCCAGATCGCCGGTGTATCCGAATAGAATGCAGGCTCGGGAATGCGTCGGTCGAGCGCCCGAAGAATGCACTCGCTGTCGCAGAAAATATCAGCGCCGATCTGCATGACGGGGGTACGCCGGTATCCGCCCGTGAGCGGCATGAGGCCCGGTTTGGGCGGCAGTCGCGGTATCTCTACGGAACGCCACCTCGCCTTCTTGATACCCAACCCGGCTCGAACCTTTTCCGAGACCGGTGACTGCGGGTAGTGATGCAGAATAATTTCGTTCATGGTGTCACCACATTCAAAAGTTCCTCACCCGCATTCCATCGCTCCAGATTATCTGCAAAAAAATGTGCAAAACGCGGTGCCCAGTCGTGGACGTTGTCGGCGGCATGGGGGGTAATGATGACATTGGGCATATCCCATAGCGGGCTGTCGGGTGCCAGCGGTTCGTGCTCGAACACATCCAGATACGCGCCGCCCAGATGCCCCCGTTGTACCGCATCCGCCAGGGCAGCTTCATCGACCACCGAACCTCTGGATGTGTTGATCAGAAAACTTCCCGGTTTCATTTTTGCCAGTATGTCGGCATTGAACATCCCACGGTTTTGTTCCGACATGCGCACATGCAGCGAGACAAAATCAGCCTGCCCAATTAGGTCGCCCAGAGCCTCATCACCATGAACCTCGTCCACGGACGGATCAGGCGCGGGGGAGCGCCGTGTCCCCAGGACGCGCATACCCAGCGCTTTTGCATTTGCGGCGACCAGCGAGCCAATTTTTCCGAGACCGACGACAAGCAGCGTCTGCCCTTGAAGCGGTTTGAAGAAGATGGGCAGCCATGTGTGTTCGCGTTGTTGTTCAGCATATCGGAGAAAATTTCCATTCAGTATCAGCATCCCTGTGAGGACGGTCTCGGCCAGGAAGGGTGCCAGAATACCCAGTCCGTTGGTCACGGTGACGCGCTGATGATCCCACGGTACAATATATTCATAGCCGGAGCCGCCCACATGGAACCAGCGAACTGTCGGATAGTCGATGGCAGCGCGGTGGTCGCTTCCCGGAAACGTTGATTGGGAAATGGAAAAAACGGCGTCCGGCTTTACCCGCTCCAGGGCCTGCCCAATCTGATCCAGGTCTGAACCGTAGTGAACGGTAATATCGCCCGATCGTTGTTCCAGTATAGGACGCACCTCACCCAAATCCTTGTGAATGACCAGAACAGTCCGAATGGGTGAACGACGAGACATTGTCAAAAACCTTTCTTTGCGGGGATTGCGTTTTCACTCTTCTGCGGTGTTGTCTGGTGCCGCAATACCTGTTGGCTCTACGATACCTGATAGGCATGAGATAAAGTGAGAGAACAATTCGGACTGGGACGAGATGCCAAGTTTTGCATAACTGTTTTTACGGTGGATTTTAACCGTTCCTGTGGTGATATGAAAAAGCCGCCCGATAGATTCAGAGGAATGCCCGCGTAATACCATGCGCACCACATCCCGCTCGCGACGGGTTAGCACACCTTCACCGAAATTCTCAAATGCGCTGGTTACTTGCAAGTCGAGCGGTGGCAGGGCGGCTTTTTCTTCGGTGTTATGACCCTCAAGGTGCCCCAGATTTCGCCAATTGCGTTGTGATGAGGCGTAAACAACGGGTTCCATACGCCGAAGTTTGTTCATGTCGCGCTCACTGAATGGTGTGCTGGATCCCGCCCGCATCAGGGAAATACAAAGCATCATGTCATGGGGCAATGCCACCAGAAACCCGATCTCTTCAGCCAACCCCGTGCGACGGTAATATGAACGGTAGTACTGCGAGTGATAAAACCGGTCCGGCGCAATCTCGCGTAATCGGTACAGGCCGGGATTAATCCGTTCTGCACAGGCCTGATAGAGCGGGTCCAGCAGATAAGGCCCTTCCTGATAGTCGGTTACAAAGACGATCCGCTGCTCAGGTGTGAACGTATCGTAGACGCAGATGGGGCGTTCTTGACCCCGGTAGGCGAAAAACACGGAGTAGTCGAACGGCACGATATGGCGCAATGCCTCGACCAGAACGATGGGAAACTGCGCTGTATCTTCAGCCGCGATGATGTGTGCGATCTGATCGTGCCAAGCGCGGGAATCCAGTTTCAGAAGCGTGTTTAGTTCATTAGCCATGATTGGCGGTAATATCCCTTCTCAAGGCGGCTTTCAATTTTATATACCGTGGGGGATATATACAGTCACGCGTCAATGGTTGCATGCTCAAGGAAGCTGGCAGTGAGATCGGTCGATAGCGCATGGAAAAACGCGCGCGAAGAGTGACCGGGATGGAATACAAGGCGACAATGAATATCCCTCGAAGTTCTGACACGCAGGATATCCGGTTTGATAATATTACCAAGTGCTACGGCGACGTTGTGGCGGTGGACAAAGTAAGTCTGTCTGTTGAGCGCGGTGAATTTTTCAGTTTTCTCGGCCCCTCCGGCTGCGGCAAGACCACGTCACTTCGTTTGATTGCCGGATTTGAGCAACCGACAGAAGGCGATGTCCATATTGGCGGCGTGTCCGTTGTTGGTGTGCCGCCGCACAAGCGCCCGGTCAATATGGTGTTCCAGCACTACGCTTTGTTCCCGCACATGACCGTTGCCGAGAATATCGGATACGGGCTTCGCCAGCACGACCCCAAACCGCCAAAATCCGAGATCGCAAAACAGGTCGATGAAATCCTTGAGATGGTCCAGTTGTCCGGCTACGGCACGCGCCATTCCTGGGAATTGTCAGGCGGCCAGCAGCAACGCGTTGCGCTTGCCCGCGCCCTGATCAATCGACCGACGGTATTGTTATTGGATGAGCCCTTGGCCGCCCTGGACCGGAAATTGCGTCGGGAGATGCAGATCGAGTTACAGACACTCCAGCGCGAGGTCGGCATCACTTTTATTCTGGTCACCCACGATCAGGAAGAGGCTCTCTCCATGAGTGACCGGATTTGCATCATGCGGGACGGTCATGTGGTGCAGTCGGGCAGCCCGCGTGAATTGTACGACCAGCCGGTCAATCGCTATGTCGCTGATTTTGTCGGGAAAACCAATTTCATTGCCGGTTTAGTCGCAAGCCTGAATGGCAGTACCGTCACCATAGAAAGCCCCCGCGGGCGACCTTTTGTCGGAAGCCTGCCCGCTGGCGCACCGGACCTGTCCGTTGGCGGTGACGTAAGCATCGCTATTCGCCCTGAGTTGATCGTGGTGGGTGCACACGACACCAGTGCGGCAGATATGGGCATGGATGTTGCGCTGAATGGGCGCATCAAAAATCGAATTTTTCTGGGCGAGCACACGGAATATCTGGTTGATGCCGAAGGCCTCGGGGACATTTTGGTGCTTTCACCCAAACACATTGAAAGCGCCCGAGGTGTTTTTGATCTGGGAAACACTGTCACGATCGGATGGAAAAACGATACAGCCCTGGTGCTGGAAGACTCTTGAAGAACCGCACAGTCAAACAATTGCAGATGGTTCGGTAACAACAGTACTCGTATTTTATAACTTGGAGGAAACGACAATGAGTAAAAACTACAAAGACAATCTACCGACTACGGCAAAGAAATTCATGGACGAATTCCGCCGCTACCAGAATGGTTCGGTTTCGCGTCGCCATTTCATGGGCGTGACCGGTCTCGGAACGGCCATGGCAGTCATGGGTACGGCTTTGCCGTCCCTGATGCCTAAGTCGGCGTATGCCTATGGCGATCTGGGCGACCGCCTGGTTTTCTCCACGTGGCCGAACTACCAGAACCCGGTCAATATGGAAGAATTCACCGAAACGACCGGTGTCAACATCCAGATCAATGCGTTTGGTTCCAACGAGGAAATGTTGGCTAAACTGCAAGCCGGTGGCGCTGGTTGGGATGTGTTCGTTCCTACCAATTACACCATTTCCACCTATGTTGAGCTGGGCCTGATTCAGGAACTCGACCTGTCCAAGATCCCGAACTTTGACGCAAACGCGCAGAACCCCCTGTTCGCCGGACCGGCAACGGTCAATGGCAAGGTCTATGCCGTGCCAAAGGACTGGGGTACCACAGGCTTTGTGGTCAACACCAAGAATATCACGAGCGGGCCGAAATCCTGGAAGGACTTCTTTGACGTCACCATGGGTGCCGGTTCCGGCCATACCATCGTGCATGATTATCAGTTGACTACAATTGGCGCAGCGCTGTGTGCACTTGGTTATTCCTTCAACTCTGTTGATCCGGGCGAGTTAGCCAAGGCGGAAAAATTGTTGATCGATTCCAAGCCGCATCTGTTCGCCATCACATCCGACTATCAGCCGGGTATGCGTAGCGGCGATGCATGGATGTCCATCTGCTGGACCGGCGACGGCAAGCAGCTCAACACCGACATGCCGGAAATGGATTACGTTGTGGCATCCGATGGTGGCGAGATCTGGTCGGACTTCTATGCCATCCCGACCGATGCGCCGCATCTTGAAGCGGCCTATGCCTTCATCAACTACATGCAGGATCCGTACGTGCAGATGCGTGACGCCGCTGTTCACGGTTACCCGACCAGCGATTCCCGTGTCGACGCCATGCTGCCCGCCAGCGTGATCAATGATCCGATCCTGTACCCGGCCAAGGAGCTGATGAGTGGGCTTGAATTCGGCGCAGCAGCCACCCTGACCGATCCGGGGCGCGCCGAAGTGATTGCTCGTTTCAAGTCTGCATAATCTCGCTACAGGACATAGAGAATGACGACGGCGACAACAGGTGAAAGCAGCAAGGGTTCATGGCTGACGGTAGCGTTATTAGCGCCTACCACGGCATGGTTCCTGATCTTGCTGATTATGCCCCTGATCGTCGTCGTCGTTTTCAGTTTTGGTGATCGTGCGGCGGCAGGGGGGTATGCGGCGGCTTTCACGTTTGACCAGTACGCCAACCTGCCATCTCGCCTCAAGGCCTTTACCAATACGCTGTTTTTTGCGCCGATTGGCACACTACTGAGCCTGATTATCGCCTATCCATTGGCCTATTATCTTGCCGTCAAAGCGGATCGGCGATGGAGATTGATATTACTCGTTTTGGTTATTGTACCCTTCTGGACCAGCCTGTTAATTCGCACCTATGCGTGGATTTTTATTCTTGGCGGGCAGGGTATTCCGACGCTGCTGGAATTTATCGGGATTGAGGATGTCCGCCTGATCAATACCCCGGGTGCCGTATTGATCGGCATCGTCTACGGCTACCTGCCGCTTATGGTTTTTCCGATTTTTGTTTCCCTGGAGAAACTGGACAAACGGTTGCTGGAAGCGTCCAGCGATTTGGGCAGCACGCCATTTCGCACCTTTCTTCAGGTCACCTTGCCACTTTCCATGCCCGGTATGGCGACGGGGTGTATGCTGGTATTTATCCTGTTGATGGGGGAGTTCCTGATTCCTGCCATTCTCGGTGGTGGCAAAATATTCTTTATTGGCAATGCTCTTGTAGATCTGTTTGTGCAGTCAAGAAACTGGCCGTTTGGTTCAGCCGTGGCGGTTACGCTCGTCATTGTCATGTTGATTACGGTCAGTCTGTACATGCGCCTGACTTTGAGCGGCAAAACCGGCCGTAGCGAAGCGTTGATGTAGGACTGGGAACGAATATGCGGCTCTATTCCATTGCGGTTTACCTGTTCCTCTATGTGCCGATTGGCATCATTGTGCTGTTCAGTTTCAATTCCGGGCGTCACGCCAGTGATTTTGTCGGGCTGTCCACCAAGTGGTATGGCAAGGCCTTATCCAACCCGTTTGTCATGGAAGCCTTCACCACCAGCCTGATCATCGCCCTGTCTGCTGCATTCCTGTCGAGCATCATGGGAACGGCGGCGGCCCTTGCCCTGCAACGGGTACGGGGCCCCATGAAAGTCATGTTTGATAGCTTGATCTATGTCTCCATCATGATCCCTGGCATTGTCATCGGTATCGCTACCCTGGTCGCCTTGGTGACCGTGTTTGATCTCATTAATCCGGTATTGGCGAGCCTGTGGCCGGAAGGAACCAAGGCTCCGAAACTGGCGCTTGGATACACCTCTGTCATTGCGGCCCATACGTTGTTCACCATGTCACTGGTGATTGTTCTGGTGCGGGCGAGGATTTCGGGTATGGACCGGTCCCTGATTGAGGCTTCGGAAGACCTGTACGCATCGCCGTGGCGGACGTTCTATCAAATCACCTTGCCGCAAATTTCCCCGGCGGTTCTGGCGGGGTTCTTGCTAAGTTTCACCTTCAGTTTCGATGATTTCATCATCGCGTTCTTTGTCGCTGGGGCCAATACCACGCTGCCGATTTATGTCTTTGCGTCTATCCGGCGTGGCATCACGCCCGAGGTCAATGTCATTGGCACCATGGTGCTGGGGATTTCGCTGACATTGCTGATTATTGCGCAGGTTCTGCTGCAACGCAGGGACCAACGATAAACTGTTCGCACGGCCATATGGGGAACGATTGCTTTGACATCCATTGAATGTATCTGGTCGGCGGAAACGATCCTGGGCGAAGCTCCTCTTTGGTGCCCCATCGAAAAGGTCATTTATTGGGTCGATATCGATGGCAAGTCCATCCTGCGCATCGATCCCGGATCCGGTGAGCGGAAGCGGTTCCCTCAAAGCTACGAATTCGGCTGCATCGTCAAACGTGCCGATGGTGGCTTCGTCGGGGGAACCAATGCCGGGCTGGTGTATCTCAATGCCGACCTAGCAACACCGGAGGTCTTCGCTATCCCCGAGCCCGAGTTGCCGAACAATCGGTTCAATGACGGAAAATGTGATCGCCGGGGCCGCTTCTGGGTCGGCAGTACCGATGTCAATGAGATTGACCCCAGTGGTTCGCTCTATCATGTGAATGGTTCCGGTGAGGTGACGCGGATGCTCTCCGACTTGACCGTTGCCAACGGCCTGGGGTGGAGCCCGGACGACAAGACCATGTATTTCACCGATAGCGGTCATGGCCAGATCTACGTTTTTGACTTCAATGCGGATACCGGCGAAATTGATAACCGGCGGATATTTGCCCAGGTTAATCCCAATGACGGCATGCCCGATGGACTATGTGTGGACGCTGAAGGCTTCGTGTGGAGCGCCCATTGGGATGGCTGGCGATTGACCCGCTATGATCCGGATGGGCGGATTGATCGAATCATCGGCATGCCGGTGCCGCAGGTCACCAGTGTGGCATTCGGTGGCGACAATCTGGATCAGATGTTTGTGACCACCGCCCGATTGGGGCTAACCGAAACTCAGTTGGCCGAAGCGCCGTTATCCGGTGGCCTGTTCAGGATTGATGTCGGTGTTACCGGATTGCCGGAGGTCCCTTATCAGGGCTGAAGACGCTGGATGTGAAGCTCTTCCTGTCGCCCCTTGACATGACAGGCTTCCACTTCGGAAAATCCGCTTATTCCCGCGAGCCTCAGCGTTTCGGCGTCGCAGACGATTTCCCCTGCTGATGCCATGGAACACAGCCGGGCGGACACGTTTACACTGTCGCCAATGACGGTGTAATCCCGACGGTTTTCCGGGCCAATTCCTCCTGCGATAACATCACCGGAGTAAACGCCGATACCGATCCCCGGTTCGAGGCCCTGCACCCGCACTGCTGTCTGAACATCCATAGCGGCATGAATTGCCCGGTTTTCCTTGTTTGAATCGTGAAACCGGGCGAACAGGGCATCGCCGATCATCTTGTCAACGTCCCCGCCGTGACGTTCCACGATTGCGATCTGCAATGACATGGCCCTGTTCAGGTAGTCAATCACCTCGGTCGGTGTATGGGTTTCAGAATATCCGGTAAATCCTCTGATGTCAGAATAGAAGAGCGTACACGATACGGTTTCCGAAAGAATACCGTTTGCGCCATCCTCCCCACGCATTGCCTCCGCCGCCCGTCGCGACACCAATCCCTCCAACCGGGTACGCAAGCGATTGACGTCAAGTGTGCGGGCATTGATCGCCCCCTGGGCGCCGAAGACTAGCGCGCTCAACGCGCCCAGCATGACAATCAGGAACCCGCCCGGCACCAGAATCACCGGCAGCGCCGCGTTGCCAAGAATGGTGTTCAGGTAGCTGGAAGGCTCATAAATCTCGAACACCGTAACCAGCCGTTGCTCCACACGGTACGGCACATACAACTCGTACAATTCGTCCGGGGTGCCGGCACCATCAACCAGAACATGCGGTTGGCCTGTGTCGAGGACACCACGAAGCGCCTCATTGTCCTCGACCACGCCGATTTTGGTGGCATCGGTCGCGAAAATAGTCACGCGGCGCAGATCATAGACTTTCAGTTTTAACAGGTTGAATTCCCGCCGTTCATTGTCAAAAGCCTCGGAAAGAACACCCAGACTCTGGGCCGAAAGCGCCACACCACTGACCAGATCGCGCCATTCATTTGGGTGCGAGCGGGCGACGCCCTCGGCGACGCCTTCGGCGCGGCGGGTGGCTTGTTGCAGGTAGATATCGCGCACCACATCCTGGGAGGCGCGGAAGGTGGTGAACACCAGAATGCCCACGAAAACCACAAGGCCGGGGACGATCCAGAGCAGAAAGCGGCGCTTCAGCGGGAACGGGCGATCTATCAATTGGTCTGTGGAATGGTCCGTTGTCATGGTGTTTTGTAGCACTTTTTCGGGGATTGTAAAAATGTGTGACTCTCCACGTTTTTTGTGGGATATTCCACATTCTGTATTTTCAGTATGCTCAGGTGGTTCCCTTGGATTTTATCTTCATGTTGACCGAAGGCGATCAAACCATTCAGGGTTGGTCAGAGGTTCTGGATGCCCTGGACGATGTTGGTCTGGGCCACATCGGCTGCAAGGAAGTGGGCATCGATGCCGAGGGTCTTAAAGCCGTGGTGGCAAAAATCAACGACATGGGGGCCACATCCTATATCGAACTGGTGGGAACCACGGCGGCGGAATCCATCCAGGCGGCGGAAAACGCCATCGCCGCCGGTGCCCACCGGGTGCTGGGCGGCGTCGATCCCCAGGCCATTCAGGCGGCCTGCCGGGGCCGGGTCGAGTACCTGCCCTTTCCGGGCAGGCCCGAAGGCCATCCGACGGTGCTGGGCGGATCACCCGATCAGGTGCTGGCCGATTGCGCCCGGTTCACCGCCATGGGATGCGCCGGGGTGGATCTGCTGGCCTACCGGGCCACGGAAGCCGACCCGCTGGATCTGATCCGCGCCGCGCGCAAGACCACGGACGGATATCTGGCGGTGGCGGGCAGCATCGCCACACCGGAACAACTCGAAGCCCTGCGGAAGGCCGGTGTGGACGGGTTTACTGTCGGCACCGCTGTGTTCGATGGCAGCTTTTTCCCCGACGCCACCTCCATGGGCGACCGGGTCTCGCGCATTCTCGATGCCGCAACTGGCTAGCGGCTGACCCATGATCATCGGGCTTGATATCGGCACCCAAAGCGCCAAGGCCGTTGTGATCAATGAGGCCATGGATGTTCTGGGCAGTGCGTCGCATTCTTATACCGTAAGCTACCCGAAGCCCGGCTGGGCGGAGCAGGACCCGGCATTATGGGAATCGGCGCTGGGGCCGGTAATCGAAGCCGCGCTCGAAGATGCCAACGTCCCCAAGGACCAGATCACGACCCTCGGCCTGGCCGGGCAACTGGACGGCGCGGTGGCGACGGATGAAGCTGGCCAGCCGCTGCACCCCTGCCTGATCTGGGTCGACAAGCGGGCCACGGACATCATGGCGCAAATTCCTGCCGACCGGGTTCACCCGATTAGTGGAGTCGTCGCCGACCCCTCCCACATGGCGGCCAAAATCGTCTGGCTGAAACAGGCCCTCGGCGAGGCAGCATCTGATGCCCACTATCATCAACCGGTGTCATGGCTGGTGGAACGCCTGACCGGTGAGCGGGTGCTGGATCACGGCCATGCCTCGACCACCATGCTGTACAATCTGAAATCCAGATCATGGTCCGGAGAACTTCTTGCGGCGTTTGGAATCGACGTCCGTGAGTTGCCCCGTATCGATGACTCCTTCGCCGCCGCCGGACACCTCACCCCCGAGGGCGCGGCCCTTACCGGATTGCCCCAAGGGGTGACCGTCGCCGTCGGCACCGGCGATGATTTCTCCAACCCCCTGGGGGCCGGTTTGGCCAAACCCGGCCAACTGGCCTGTTGTCTGGGAACGGCAGAGGTCGTGGGGGCGCTGGATGAGAGCCCGAAAATTGACGACACCGGCCTGTTACAGACCCTGGGCTATCCCACCGGACATTATTTCATCGAGAATCCGGGCTGGCTGTCGGGCGGCTCGGTTGAGTGGGCCGCGGGCATTCTGGGCTTCGGCAGTCCCGCCGAGCTGGACCGGGCAGCGGCGGAAATCCCGCCGGGCAGTGATGGCGTGTTGTTTCTGCCCACCCTGGGCGGGGCCACGGCACCCGAATGGATCGCCAGCGCACGGGGCTGTTTTTATGGCCTCACCCCCGCCCATGATCGCCGCCATATGGCCCGCGCGGTGCTGGAGGGCTGCGCCTTCGCCATGCGCGATGTGGCCGACCGGCTGCATGAGATGCGGGTGCCGCTGGACAGTGTGTTCCTGCTGGGTGGTGGCGCGCGCAGTGATCCGTGGGCGCAGATCCGCGCCGATCTGTCGGGCCTGCCGGTGATCGTGCCGGACGTTGCCGATACCAGCCCCGTGGGCGCAGCCGTCCTGGCCGCCGTGGCGGGCGGCACCTATGCAACTGTGAGCAGTGCGGCGGCGGCAATCGGCGGCGAGACAAAAACCTTCAATCCGGCCCCGGCCCTGAAGGCCGCCTATGACGCCGCCCACGGTGCCTACCGCCGGTTATTTGAGTCTTTGAAACCCGTGTTTGAGGCACCTTCGCCATGAATGCCCCAATCAACGCCAGCGAAACCATCAGCCAGCTTCTGGCGGGCACCTACAGGGGCAGCGAAGACAGCAAACCCTTGAGCGTGCCCACCCGCGCGGTGGAAATCCATCCCACCCTGGACGGCATGGAAGCCGACCTGGTGGCCGGGCTGGGTTTTGCTGGAACCCTGGCCGTGGTCAGCGATCCCAATACCCACCGCGTGCTCGGCCAACGGGTGGAAGCCGCGCTGGCGTCCCGCTTCACTGTCAAATCCATCCGCTTCGATCACCCGCCCCACGCGGACATGGAGACCGTGGAAAAACTCCGCGGCGAAGTCAATAGTGCCGAGGGTGGGGGCCCCGACGCCTATATTGCCGTCGGCTCGGGCACCATCAACGATCTGTGCAAGTACGCGGCGGCCCAGGACAATCGGCGCTATGCCGTGTTCGCCACGGCGCTGTCCATGAACGGCTACACCTCGACCAACGCCGCCATCACCGTGGATGGTCACAAGATGTCGCTCATGGCCGGTGGCGCGGCGGGGGTGGTCATGGATTTGGCCGTGCTCTCGAATGCCCCCCCCGCCATGATGGTCTCTGGTCTGGGCGATTCTCTGGCGCGGCCCTCGGCGCAGGTCGACTGGCTGTTGTCTCACCGCCTGTTCGATACGCCTTATATGAGCGCACCGTTCGATATTCTACGGGCCGACGAGGAAGCACTGTTCACCGATCCCCAGTCCCTCGCCGCAGGCGATGCCGAGGCCACCGCCCGGCTGGCCCGCACGCTGACGCTCTCCGGGTTTGGTATGACCGTGGCCGATACCAGTGCGCCGGCTTCCCAGGCCGAACACCTGATCAGCCATTTCATGGACATGTGTCCTCCCCATGTTTTTTGCGGGGACTACCCCGGGGTCTGGCCCGGCGCGGCCCACGGCAATCAGGTCGCCGTAGCCTCCATCAGCATGACCCGGTTGCAGCATCACCTGTTGGCAGGCCCGGTGCCGGTGTTGCGCCCCACCATGATCGATCAGGCCAGCCTCACCCAGGCCTTCGGTGCGGCCCTGGGCGTCAGTTGCGCCGAGGCCACGGCGAAGAAAGCCGTTCTGGCCGAGGCCGTGGATGCCCTGAACCAGCGCCTCAGCGATCAGTGGGCCGATATCTGTGCCGAGCTATCGGCCATCATGTGGCCCACGTCGGTGCTGGAAAACGCCATGACGGTGCTGGGCGGGCCGACCCGGCCGGAGGATCTGGGCCTCAGTCGCGACTATTACAACGCTGCGCTGAGCATGGCGCGGTTTATCCGCGACCGCTATACCTTCCTCGATCTGGCGGGCGACAGCGGGGCGTTGACGCCGGAACTGGTGGCCGGGTTATGAGCGCGATTTTACCCGCAACGCCCGCGCCCCCCGCGCCCCCGGCACCGCTTGCACAGTTTCCCGTGGACGATTTATGCCGGGTCACGGCGGTGCTGACCGACATCGACGATACCCTGACCACGGACGGTCGCTTGCCCGCCGTGGCCTATAGCGCAATGGAACGGCTGTCGGATGCGGGCCTGATCGTCGTCCCCGTCACCGGACGGCCCGCCGGATGGTGCGACATGGTTGCCCGTTTTTGGCCGGTGCAGGGCGTCGTCGGGGAAAACGGCGCGTTCTATTTCCGCTACGACCGGGATCAAAAACGCATGCAGCGACGCTACTGGAAAACCGACGCCGAGCGCGCCGCCGATGCGATCAAGCTGGCGGCACTGCGGGATGCCATCCCCAGGACGGTGCCGGGTTGCGCCATCTCTGCCGATCAGGCCTACCGCGAGGCCGATCTGGCCGTTGATTTCTGCGAGGACGTGGCACCGCTGTCTGATGCTGCCATCGCCCAAATTGTCGCCATGTTCGAGGGCGCCGGGGCACATGCCAAAGTCAGCTCGATCCACGTCAACGGCTGGTTCGGGGACTATGACAAACTGACCATGACGCAGAAGTTCCTTGCCGAGAGCTGCGACATGGACATAGACGCGCAGGCCGAAACCATCGTGTTCGTCGGCGACTCACCCAATGACGCGCCCATGTTCGCGCATTTTCCCAATGCCGTGGGCGTGGCCAACGTCATGGACATGGCGTCCCGGATGGCGGCCCTGCCGGCCTATGTGACAACCCGGCGGGGTGGCGAGGGTTTCGCCGAATTCGCCGACCTGCTGCTCGGGGCATTGCTCGGCGCGCGGGATGAGGGGCCTGATCATGGGTAAAAAAGACCTTCGCCGCGGCTCGATCCTCGATGCGCTCCGCACCAAGCCCACGGTACGGGCGTCGGAACTGGCGGACCGGTTCGGGGTTTCTATCGAAACCGTGCGCCGCGATATGATCGACATGTCCCATCAGGGCCTGATCGACAGGACCTACGGTGGTGCCGCCATTACCTCCATCGCCTCGGAGCCGGGCGTCGACGTGCGCGCCGCCGTTAACCGCGATGGTCGCCAGCGCATGGCGGAACGGGCCGCCCGGATGGTCATCAACGAGGAAGACGACATGGTGATGATCGACGCCGGGTCGACCACCACCATCTTCGCTCAGGTCCTGGCCGGGGCGTTCAACGCCAGCCACGGTGGCATTCTGACGGTGGTCACCAACAGCTACGGCGTCGCCCGGGCGCTGGGCACCAACAACCTGATCCGCACCATCGTGTGCCCCGGCGAGTTTGACCTGACCGAGGCCGCCGTGTTCGGCTCCGAAACCCAGGGGTTCCTGAGCCGGTTTCGCAGCACCAGTGCGGTGATCAGCGCCGGTGGATTAACGGTCGAGGGGGCCACGGATGCGGACAGCCGGGCGTGCTGGATCAAACGCACCATGCGGCAACGTTCGAACCGGGTGATCCTGCTGGCCGATCATGTGAAGTTCGAGCGCCCGTTCATGGAAACCGCCCTGCCGCTCGACGACATCGACTGGCTGATCACAGACGTGCGCCCCGCCTCAGGTTTGAGTCTGGCCCTGCGCAAGGCCTATGTGGAAGTTGAGGTGGCGCGGGAGCGGGGGTGAGGGAGAAGGTTCGCCGTAGCTAACCTAACAGGAAGTAAATACTGGCGGAACGTCGAAATGCTTCCTGAATATGACAAGGTGCCTCGGTTGCAGTTAGCTGGGCATTGATAAAAATGCGCTCTACAATAAAAGAAGGAGCACACGACAATTAAATAACCGTCACGAGAAAGGGGTTTGCCCAGTTTTGTGGTTTTCTTGTCAGAATGACTGGTGGGCTTTCTCCTGAATTAGCGCCGAATGTGAATAACTGACGAGTGGCGCGCGGGGTCCTGCCCTATGGCTCGCCCCTTTACATAACTGGTAATTAGGGAGAAGACATATGAAACACAAAATCAGTTTGTTATTCGCCGCCCTGGCGATGATTGCGCTGACATTTTCCAGTGCCGCACGGGCCGGGGAACTCACGGCCTACACATCTTTGGAGGAAGACGACGCAAAGGTCTATCTGGACGCCTTCGCCAAGGCGGAGCCTGACATCAAGGTAAACTTGCTGCGACTGTCCACCGGGGATCTGGGGGCACGCATGCTGGCCGAAAAAAGCAATCCACAGCACGATGTTATCTGGGGCTGGGCTGTAACCCAGATGGTTGATCCCCGAATCATGGAAATGCTGGAGTCCTATAAGCCCAAGGGCATCGATCAGGTGAATACCAGCTTCGTGGATCCGCAAAACAAGTGGTTCGCCACGACCGGCTATTTCGCAGCTTTCTGCGTCAATACCGAGGTGCTGGCGCAGAAAAACCTGCCCATGCCAACGTCGTGGGAGGATCTTTTGAATCCGGTTTACAAGGGGCAGTTAATTATGCCCAACCCGGCCAGTTCCGGCACCGGTTATTTGCAAATCTCCAGTATTTTGCAGATGAAGGGTGAAGAGGAAGGGTGGAAATACCTGCATGAGCTGGACAAAAATATGGGCCAGTACATCAAGTCCGGGTCCAAGCCGTGCAAACTGACCAGGGTCGGTGAGTACGCTGTCGGCGCATCATTTGCGTTTGTCGGCGTCAAGTCCATTGATAAGGGGTTCCCTATCAAGCTGGTCATTCCGAGCGAAGGCGCTGGCTATGAAATGGAAGTCAGTGGACTGATGAGCACCTCCGGCAACAAATCAGACGCCAAGAAGTTTCTTGACTGGCTTCTGACCAAGGAGGCTGGCGCTCTCTACGGTGAGCGGGCCGCGATGTCCGTCGTTCCGGGCGCGGTACAGACCCAGAAAGCACGCGACGCGGGGTTGCCGGCTGATGTTTCCACCGTTCTATATAAGATGGACTTTGACTGGTCAGCGTCGAACAAGACGCGGATCATCAATAAGTGGAAAGCCGAAATCGAGCGCTAGAACCGACCCCCAATGAAACTTGGGTCGAAACCTGGGCGGGCGGCCAGTCAAGCGGGCCGCCCGCTCCAACTCGAAGCCATCTTCCGGACTTCAAAGTGTGTATAGTGAAAACATGTTCTTAAAACTGCAAAACGTCACCAAGCGGTTCGGTGATCTGGTGGCGGTTAAATCCGTCAGCCTGGATATCCCGGAAGGCGAACTTATCTGTTTTCTCGGACCTTCCGGATGCGGCAAGACGACATTACTTCGTCTGGTTGCCGGTCTGGAGATGTTGGATGGCGGAGATATCCTTCTGAACGGACAGGATTTGACGCAGACCCCTGACCGGGACCGTAACTTCGGTATGGTGTTCCAGTCCTATTCCCTGTTTCCAAATATGACGATCGGAAAGAATGTTGCCTATGGCCTTGAATGCCGCAAATGGAACAGGAAACGAATTGACGACAGGGTCGCCGAGATGATTGCTCTGGTTCATCTGGAAGACCAGGTAGACAAATACCCAAGTCAGCTTTCCGGTGGCCAGCAGCAGCGTGTGGCGCTGGCCCGGGCATTGGCACCTGAACCATATGTACTGCTGCTGGATGAACCTTTATCGGCGCTTGACGCCAAGGTGCGGGGTGCTTTGCGTTTGGAAATTCGTCGACTGCAACAGACCCTGGGTATCACCACCATCATGGTCACCCACGACCAGGAAGAAGCATTGACCATGGCTGACAGGGTGGTGGTCATGAACAAGGGTGCCATCGAACAGGTAGGGGTGCCGGTTGATGTCTATGGTGATCCTTCGACTTCGTTTGTCGCGGATTTCATTGGCACAATGAATTTTCTGAACGCAACGACCGGTGATGAAAAAATGGTGCGCCTGGCCGGGAGCAATCTTGCCTGTGGCCATTGGCGTGCGGATACGCATCCAGACCGGCATGTTCGTCTGGCCATAAGGCCGGAGGATGTCCACATAGAGGCCAAAGGATTTTCCGGTGACAACTCAGTAGAGGCGCGGATCGACTGGATAGAATTCCTGGGCTCCACATACCGAATTGATCTGGCCCTCGGAGAAGCGGGGGAAAAACAGAACATAAAGACCGAGCTGTCCGCGACCCTGATGCGTGACCTCAACCTTTCGGTTGACGCCATGGTCAGCGTTGTTCTGCCCAAGGAACAGTTATGGGTTTACCCATGAGCAGGTTTTACGGCGCGCACTTGGAGGAAAGCACACGGTGGATCTAGCGCATAAACAATCCACTGGTGCGTATCGAATTAGCGAACGCCATATCAAGATCGGCATGACCCTGGCGGCCGCGATACCGCTGGTGACCTTTGTGCTTTATCCGCTGTGGGCGATCCTGAAGAAGAGCTTCCTGCTACCCGATGGCGGCTGGGGTCTTGGGAACTACGCCCGGTACTTTTCTGATCCAGGTTTTGTCGAAATCGTTAACAACAGCTTCGTCGTATCGATCAGTGCAACGGTGGTCACAATCATACTTGCCTACGCATTCGCCTATGCGATGCATCGATCCTCTATTCCCTACAAGGCGGTTTGGAATTTTATCGCCATGCTGCCACTGTTTGCACCATCACTGGTCCAGGCTTTGGGCTTTCAACTTCTGCTTGGCCGCAATGGTGCCATTAACCGGATATTCGGCACAGAGCTCGATATTTACGGATTCTGGGGCATTTTTCTTTCAAACACCATGTATGCCTTGCCACATGCCATTCTGATGCTTTCGGCTGCGCTGGTCGTTGCCGACGCCAGATTGTACGAATCAGCGAGAATGCTGGGAGGGTCCAGTTCGCGTATCTTCTTCACCGTCACACTTCCGGCGACCCGTTACGGCTTGATGTCAGCCGTGTTCATTGTTTTCACGATTGTCATCACCGATTTTGGTAACGCGATGGTGATCGGCGGCGATTACGGGGTTCTTGCAACGGAGATCTACAATCAGGTATCCGGCCAGGCCATCTTCAGCCTGGGCGCGGTAATTGGCATGATCCTGCTGCTTCCGGCCGCCGTAGCCGTGATCATTGAGCGCTGGGTCTCGCGGCGCCAGTCAGCGGCGATTTCCTCCGGTTCGGTACCTCTTACCATCAGGCCGAGCAGGGGGTTCGATACCGTGATGCTGGCATTCGTGATGCTGGTATGTCTGGCTGTGCTGATGGTCATCGGCATCGTGATTTTCGTCAGCTTTGTCAAGTTGTGGCCCTACAACATGTCATTGACCCTGGCGAACTATGATGTCGATGTGCAGGGAGGATACGCGCCGGTGTGGACCAGCATCTGGATGTCCTTTCTGGCTGCCGTCATCGGCGTCGTCATGATAACCACAGCCGCTTTTGTCATTCAGAAGCTCGCGAACCGTCTGACCCAGTTTCTGTATTTTCTCTCCATCCTGCCGGCGGCGGTTCCCGGTATGGTGCTGGGGCTGGGCTATATCTTCGCCTTTAACAGCCCGGCAAATCCGATCTATATCATCTACGGGACCGTGCTGATGCTGGCCATCAACACGGTCTATCACTACCACGCTCAGGGCTTTCTTATAGCAACGACCAGCCTCAAGCAGATCAGCGATACCTTTGACGAGGCTTCGGCCATGCTGGGCGGCGGCTTCCTGTATACCATGCGCAAGATTACCCTGCCGATTATCTGGCCGGCGATGATAAGCCTCGGTGTGTTTTTCTTCATGCGCGCGATGGTCACCCTCGCCGCTGTTATCTTTCTGGTCAATCCGAGCAATAATCTGGCGGCGGTTTCCGTTCTGTTGCTGGACGATGCCGGAGAAACCAGCCAGGCAGCAGCATTTTCGACCCTCATCATGGTCGTTGTTGTGGGCGTACTCGTTGTTTTCCAGGGGATTTTGCGGTTTTTCAAGGTGCGTAACGTGTCGTTGATAAGTTAATCGCTATTCCCCTCGCCCGACAGCAGGTCAATGTAGAGGTCGAGGTGGTGCCGGGGTGAGGGTGCGTCATATCACCAGATTGTCCCGATCTATATGACGGCGGGCATATCATTGAGCGTACATTCAGGTAATATACTTTCCCTTCTGAAACCTGAGCTTTTCCCGCGAGGGTCCCCCTATGAGCACCGATAAAAAACTAATCCGGTTTGACGCAAACGGCCCTGCCGGGACCGGGCAGGCGCCAATGTCTGACGATGGCCTATTTTGTTGAAAAACCCGGTAGCCCACACTTGACGTGAATTGCCGAAACCAAGTCCACACATTTCACTTAAAGGTTTTGTATGCCGATTTGAATGCTTCTCTATCTTCGGTGCGCTCAAAGTATATGGATATAGATTTTTGAGTTAGGCTAGACGAAATGTCTTCAAGTGTTATGTGCCATTCACCCTTGCACTGGCGTGACAGCCATGCCTCAATTCTTGCCAAGGGTATCGATGTCCTGATCTTAAGGCCGACATTCAACGTCATATCAGATTTTCGCCTCTCAGATTTTCCGATTCAGAAATTTTACCAGAACAAGGATCCAACTGGCCCGCTCTTTTGCTAGCGGGTGGCGAGTTATCCGCTCAGAGATTAATATCCGTGCCCTCGACGATCTATGATCCCTCTACGCCGATCTCGTCCCGCAATAGGTAGCCTGGAATGGCGACGGTCCCGCCCACTTCTAGGCTGCAGATTACGACGTGGAGACAGGTCAGCACTTCTTATCCATTCAGGCCCTTCCTTTCCGGGGTCCTGCATGGTCTTCTTGGCAACAAGATGCTGTTCCTGAATTTTTTTCTTGTATCGTAACTTCACCCATATGGGGTCGTCTTCTTTTGGCTCACTCAAGCCAATGACCCTTCCACCACTGGCTACAGCCGCGTCCAGCTTCGCCGTATCCATGGAGCCATTTTCATCGGTGATATCGCCGATGTCGGCAGCGATCAGAATCTCTGGCACTTCCATGGTTCTGAAACGATCACTCAGAACCTGAACGCCTATTTCATTGACGATAATGGCGGCGCGGTGGAATCCTTCCTCTTCACCAATCGTGGAGAAGTGCATGATAAATTTGCTGGTTTTGACGATACCGCGATCCAAAGGGGCTTCGCGATGCTCCGTGAAAATCCGATTGCAACATTCCCGGACGCCATCGGCAGCCCGACCACTTGCGCCGCCGATCATGGCAAACACAGGACCCAGATCCATCACAAAAACAGTATCCCCAGCCTTGCCGATACCGCTGTGAAGAACCGTATCACCACTAAGCGAAGTCACGGTCTGGCTGGCTATCGCTGCAACGGCAGCCTCCACATCCCTATCGATATCCGCCGGAGACTCCTCGTCGGCATCGTCAAATACGGTCGCGATTAGTCCAAACAACGATTTCTTTTTCTTTTCCATCTCAAACGTCTCAGTTCGGTTGCCCTACAGATAAAATGACCACACACCCACTCCGGTTCAAAGCCTCTTCGCCATCGGCCACAACCACATTAATTCTAAGCCAACTGGAATATGCTGCCATGATATGTGTCAGGCAATGGGATGGAAGGCCAAGTGTTTAGTCCCCGAGTGTGATGGTATTGATTTTACTGATCCATCATCACGGGAGGGATTATGGGACAGCTACTACACGGCAGCGCCAAGACGACGCACGCTATCAGAGCGTCAATACGGCGATCGCAAGCTTCGGTCAAAGAGTTGAGCGAGCAATCTGATCTCAACCCGAAGACCGATCGGAAATGGAAGAAGCGGGATTTTGTCGATGACGCGTCAATGGGACCGAAGGAGGTTCGTTCAACCGTTCTCACACCAGAGGAAGAGGCGATCATTCCACATCTGACACGCACTTCGTTGCATCGGTGTTTGCAGCGTCATGGCATCTCCCGCCTGCCAGCGATGGAGGGTGACAAACCGAAGGAGAAGTTCAGGAAATACCCCATTGGCTACGGTCACATCGATATTGCCGACGTGCGCACCGAGGAAGGAAAGCTGTATCTTTTCGTGGCCATCGACCGAGTCTGCGATGAACACGAAATTGAACACCGGCTGACCAAAATCAATCCCCCCTGGACAAATGGCCAAGTCGAGAGAATGAACCGAACCATCAAGGACGCAACGGTCAAACGCTATCACTATGAAAACCACGACCAGCTTCGCGAGCATCTGAGGAGCGTCATGATAGCTTACAATTTCGCCAAGCGCCTGAAGACCCTGAAGGGCCTCACGCCCTATGAATACATCTGTAAAATCTGGACACTGGAGCCAGAGAGATTCAAATTGGACGCGATACACCACACTCCGGGACTAAACACCCAGGCTGTCCGGGGTGGCCGATTGCGCCGATCAACCATATTGACGGCGTTCAGTTTGCGGGCGTTCGCTCTTGGCCTTGCGGCGACGATCAGGGCCAAAGAAATCAGATACTCGAATGAATGACCGATGGTATTCAATAGCATGAACAATTCTTGAATAAAGCAGCTTTGCCGAAACAGGCTTGGCCAGATATTCGGTCATGCCTTCGTCACGCGCGACGATGACTTTAAATAATTCGGTATAGGCCGTAACCATGATGACACATACAAAGGGATCGGGTGAGTCTTCATGGTTTCGCACATAGTGCAAGAATTCCAAGCCATCCAAGCCGGGGCACCAGTCGCACAGAATTATATCCACCGGCATTGTGTTAAAAATTGTCCACGCCATAGTGAGGTCGCCCGTGCTGTGCACTGTCGGCACCCCGAACTCTTTGAACACATCGGTCAAAAGATTACGAATCAGCAGATGTTTTTCCAAGACCAGAATATTCAATCCTGAAATGTCATACGCATTCATGCGCTTTCTCCATACACGCACATCTCCGCGCTCGTTGTTCTGCCCGCATGCTAATAATATCATATATATGTGGATTTTGCAGATATTTTCAATTGTCGGCCATAACACAAAAGCTGAAATGTTTTCCGCTATGCGGTTATTTTGTTGAAAGACCCGGTAGCCAGACGGATGGGCGCATGATGGGAATCAAAAGTGCGCCTCGGTTGAAACCTCCTTGCTTTGGATCCGCCATCTTTGAATCAATCTTGCTTCCCGGCGGATTGAAAATAGCTTTTTAACAGAAACAGACCCATAGCGGTCATAGGTGACAGCGCCACAAGTGAACAAAGCGGCGGTCTGGAACAATTGACCCGTATCAAAGCCTGGCGGAGCGATTTGAGTTATAATTCGCAATTGAACCCAAACTCGTGAGGCAAGACCATCGTGGTCAAGATAAGGTCAGTTGCCGCCCGGCGGAGCGCTCTGGAGAATCTGCCGGAGGAATACAGCCCCGTTCCCGGGCAAGTAACCGGCGCACCGGACTTACATGCACCTTTTTTGCCCGGAATTGACGAGCTTGACCACATGTTGCATGCCCTACAGGCTCGCGCCGTCGATGGAATTTCACCGGCGGCGGTGATGAATGCACGTCTCGACTGGCTGGTCCATATCGCCAATTCACCGTCCAAGCAGTCGGCGCTGATGCAAAAGGCTTTCGCCGACTGGGTGCGATTCCTGATCTATGCCGGCAGGTCATCTTTCGACAGCGATTCACCCTCTATCAATGTTGATCGTCGCGATCCACGCTTTCGTGCCGGTGAATGGAAGGTCTGGCCGTTCAATCTTCTGGCCCAATCTTTCCTGCTGGTCCAGAACTGGTGGCAAGAAGCAATGACGGACGTGCGCGGCGTTGCCGATCAACACGAACGTGTGCTGAAATTCCTGGCTCGCCAGAATCTGGACCGCCTGGCACCATCCAACTTTCCCTGCTCCAATCCCGAAGTTATTGCCCGCACCTGGCATGACGGCGGTATGAATATGGTGCGCGGTGCCCGCAACCTTATCGATGAATGGCAGCGCCGCTGGACCGGAGAAAAACCGAAGGGGCTTGAAGCCTATCAGGTAGGACGCGACGTCGCCGTCACCCCGGGCAAGGTTATCTACCGCAACCGGCTGATCGAACTCATCCAGTACGCCCCGGCAACGGACGAAGTCTTTCGCGAACCCATCCTGATCGTGCCGGCATGGATCATGAAGTACTACGTCCTTGATCTTTCCCCCCACAACTCGCTGGTCCGCTATCTGGTCAGCCGGGGACATACCGTGTTTCTTATTTCGTGGAAAAATCCCGATGCTGACGACCGGGACCTCGGTATGGACGACTACCGCCACCTTGGCATCATGGCGGCTCTTGACGCTATCGGTAAAGTCGTTCCAAAACGGCAAATCCATGCCTGTGGATACTGTCTCGGCGGGACCCTGCTGGCAATCGCCGCCGCCGCCATGGCGCGCGACGGCGACCATCGTCTGGCTACGGTCAGCCTGCTCGCGGCGCAGACGGACTTCTCGGAAGCTGGCGAGTTGATGCTGTTCATCGATGAGAGCCAGGTCGCCTACCTCGAGGACATGATGTGGGCACAGGGCTATCTCGACACCAAGGAGATGTCGAGTGCATTTCAAATGCTGCGCGCTGCCGACCTCATTTGGTCGCATCTGGTAAGGGCGTATCTGTTGGGCGAGGAAGAGACGTACAACGATCTAATGGCCTGGAACGCAGACCAGACCCGGCTTCCCTACAGGATGCACTCGGAATACTTGCGCGAACTGTTCCTCGAGAACCGGCTTTCCACCGGCAAATACAAGGTCGACGGTCGGCCTGTGGCGTTGACCGATATCAATGTCGAAATATTCGCCGTCGGCACCATCCGCGATCACATCGCACCATGGCAATCGGTCTTCAAAATCAAAATGCTGTCTGATGCCGACGTAACCTTCGTCCTCGCCGCCGGCGGCCATAACGCCGGGATCGTTTCCGAACCCGGCCATTCTCACCGCAGCTACGAGTTGATGAAGCTCAGGGATCAGGACATCTACAAGGATCCAGAGGTTTGGCGCCGACAGTCTCCGATGTATTCCGGTTCATGGTGGCCGGCCTGGTCGAAATGGCTGGCCAAGCGTTCGACTGACAAGGGAAAGCCGCCCCGTATGGGCGCGCCAAGGCATGACCTTGATCCGCTCGCCAACGCCCCTGGTACCTATGTGCTAGAACCCTAGGACAATTTTAGGGCAAAATGTAAGGCTGTTTGGTGAGCCAAGGTTCTGCACATGGCTGCTTACAGGCGGAACCCGGAAAATTCGAAGGCTACCGGAATAAGGGTCTTATGGTAAACAATCGGAGGGCGATATCACTAGATTGTCCCGGTTCACATGCCACCTCAACCGGTCAACGCAACACATGCATTAAATCTCTCAGCTGGTGTTTCAAACTCCAATGTTTTGCGGGGCCGTTCGTTGAGCTGCCGCGCCACCTTGTTCAGTTCGGCCTGAGAGTGCACCGACAGGTCCGTTCCCTTGGGGAAGTATTGCCGAAGCAATCCATTTGTATTCTCATTTGATCCACGTTGCCATGGACTTTGTGGATCACAGAAGTAAACATCAATGTCGGTTGCCAGTGTAAACTGCTGATGAGCCGCGAATTCCTTACCGCGATCCCAGGTCAGCGATTTGTACAGCTCGGTCGGTAGCTTCCTGGCCTGCTTGATGAGCGCGGAGACAACCGTCTGGGTTTCTTTGTTGGCGACCTTTACCAACATTACATACCGCGTATGACGCTCCACCAAGGTCGCGATATGGCTATTCTCAGATCCTGAGATTAAATCTCCTTCCCAATGACCAGGAACGGCCCGATCTTCAACCGAGGCCGGACGCTCACGGATCGAGATCATATCCTTGATTTGTCCATGGTCACTGCCTTTCTGCGTCGCGTGTATGGAGCGGCGGATTGTGCGTTTCGAGCGAAGATACTGCATCAGTTCCTTCTTCAGCACGCCGCGTGCCTGAACAAACAGGCTTCTATAGATCGTCTCATGTGACACGTAACAGGCCTCATCTTCGGGATATGAGCGCTTCAACCAACCAGCAATCTGTTCCGGTGACCAGTGTATTGTGAGCTTGTTTGATATCACACGCTGCAAATGTTTATTGAATGCAAGCTTGCACAGCTTGGGACGCCTTGCCCGAACCCAGGCCTGGCGATCAGCATCAGCAGCACGATAGTGATCGTAGCCGCCATTCCTGTTGACCTCACGACTGACGGTCGATGCAGATCGGCAAAGCTCCCGTGAAATTGAACGAATGGAACGAGAGGCCGCTGTGCCACGTGAGATTATCTCGCGTTCAACAAGCGTCAGCGCCAACCGTGATCGCCTTCGATCTGCTGGACGTATGCCCCCTGTGCGCGACAATAGAGGGTAAATCGAGGATGAATCTCGATCGAACAAACGTCCGATAGAACTCATGGACTCACCACGTTGCCAGCGATCCCATATCTCTGACTTCTGCTCACTCGTAAAATATATGCGTCGTCTGTAAACCATTCCAACACTCCATCTTTTTAACATCAAAGATTAAAG